>JAEEGL015717642.1_pt1 | contig 26030 bp, 29 predicted proteins | sample 9134231 | NCBI WGS metagenome assembly JAEEGL01 (sample SAMN16246548, study PRJNA631951) | gut metagenome | biome: gut microbiome; feature: rumen; material: fiber-attached | host: Bos | place: Iran: Karaj | collected 2018-10 | reverse complement strand
CAAGTAGCTTAGCCTTTTTAAACATAGTTTCAAGTTCTGAAAACTCATGTTTATCATTTAAAGAATTAATATAGAAACAATCAACACCATTGAAGAATAAGAACTTAATATTATTAATAATAACTTTGTGAGGATCTACATAAGCAATATTAGTGGGTTCTAGCTTAATTAAAGTACCTTTCTCAAGAGTAATAGATGTGGAAGTGTATTTGCTTGCCCAATTTATTTTCTTTCTTAAATCAGGACTTAATTCAAGTTTTTCTTTAATAATATTTAACATATCTATCACAACCTTTCCTACAACAAAAAAACTTGATTTTTCAATCAAGTTTTATCTCAACGTCGAAAAGGTTCGACGATTTTTTCAAATGGCAGGGGTGGAGAGAATCGAACTCCCATCAAAAGTTTTGGAGACTCCTATGCTACCATTATACCACACCCCTGTGGACAAAAATATTCTAGCATAAAATAAATTGAGTTTCAAGTTTATTTAATATATAATTAATAATAGATAGAATTCGAGAAAGAGGAATAAATATGTACGATAATAAAATAAATTCAACTAGTATTGGAATGCTAATTATAACGGCTTTATTGCTAGTAATATTAGCTATCGCAGGTATAGCACTTCATAATGCTCGTACTAATAACAATTATGATTCATTACCCGAACTTGAAGTAATCGAAGATCGTACATCTACGACTGCTACTCGTACTACAACTAGTACCACTAGATCTACAGAAGTAATAGTTAGTCCATATTATACTTTTGATACTGAAAATTATTTAACTGATGAAATTTATACGCAAAAGAATCGTAAATCTAATGCTAGTCTTGAGTTAATAAAGAGTTTTTCTAAAGAAGTAACAAAGATTTTTGATACTGATGATATGTCTATTATTAATACAGAGATAGTAATTAAATATGCTAAAGATGATGAAAAAGATCATATTGTTACTGGTGGTAACGATTATGCTATTATCTATGATTCTAATGCTTTATTTGAAAAATTATTTACTAAGAAGTTTATAAGTGAAATGATATATTATAAATATGATAATAAACCAATATTTGTTATATATCGTGATAATTATTATCGTCTTGCTTCTTTAAATTTAGATCCAGTAAGAATTCAAGATACTACTCTAGTATATAGTAATATGGATAAATTAACTGGTAATATTAAATATAAAAGAGAAAATGGTTCAATAACTTTAATATATGAAGATGACCGTTGGAAAATCGATGAATTTAATTTCCCTGGTTATACTAAAGAACTTCCACAAGAAGAACCAACAACTGAAGAGGGGGAATAATATATGAGTATGCCAATATCTAATCGTACATTAATCATAATATTAGCCATTCTAGACGTTTTTATAGTTATGGGTATTATTTATATTAACACAACAATTTCAGGCGTAGAGCAGTCTAAAATATACTTCACAAATAGTGATATAACAGGAAAGAACTGGATAAGTAGTGATCCTGAAGTAAGATTTGAAGTAACTAGTTCTAAAATGTCATTAACTATTGAAAAAGAAACTATTTTTAGAGATGCTAAATTTGAATTAAATGAACATACTGGTGAAATAGTATTTACTGAAAAAGGAGCTAAACATTCCAAAGAATTATATCTCCGTAGTAGTGGACCTACTAATGTTGTTATATGGTATAACAAACATGAATATCATTTAACTCAAGAACAAATATATAAATAGGGAGTGATAATATGAAAAGAAAAGAATATGATTGTGAAGAAGCTAGTGTTAATTTTATTAATACTATATTCCCTTTATTAATTGGTATTCCACTCGGAGCATGTACTGTATATTCAATAATCTCCATCTTCGAAAACCCTGATTCTATGTTTGGTTTGATTGCTTTAGCAATATTCCTAAGCCTTCTTACATTATTAGCTTATTCCTTTGCTTTAAAACAAATAATTAATAATATAAAAGTAAGAAAATTTGGCCGTGTAATAAACGCTACCGTATGTGGTTATGAAGAAGACAATATAAGTATTAATGATGTCCCTGCTAAAGTAGTTAAACTTGATATTCATGGTGATGACAATGATGATTTAACTAAATATCAATTATATAAAGTAGAGAAAAAATATGCTATAAATGATCAAATAGAATTGTTACAACATAAAGATTATTATTTAATCAGAGATAAAAAAGAAAATACTAAAGAATTAATAATAATTATCTGTTCATTACTAGCCGTAGTAATAGCTAATATATTTATAATCTATTTCTTAGCTAATGATATATATTATTATTCTAATGGTATTACTATTACTAGTGCTCGTGAAATAGAAAAATATAAAGCTAATCATCCCGAATATCGAACAAAATTAAAAAAATTAAACTATGATATTCCTGAAAATTTTCAACTTAAAGAATTTCAAATAGATTATAATTATCGTTTCGTAGATAAAGATGATAATCATATATGTGTAATAAATATATATGGATCAAATAACAATACAGCTCAAGAAAACGTATGCGTAGGTGATTATGAAGCTACAACTATCAATGACACTAAATGGTGTCGTAAAAATGAAGTTATCGCTGGTAAGAACGTTACTGATTATACCATTGATATAAATAAACAATCATATAGAGTATCATTTGTAACTGAACAAGAAGAAGATGAATATTGTGCAGTTGCCTTTGAAAAAGTAGCTAAAACATTAAAAATAGAAAACACTAAATAAAATTAGTGTTTTTTTTATATATCAAACATAATGTGACATAATATACGTAATATATTTGTTATATTAACTTCAGGAACATTTAATAGGTTAGGTGCTACCAAATTCCATATAAAGGAAGGAGGTGGTTATATGGCAAAAAAAGATATACTAATATCTATATTGCTAATAATCATACTATCACTTATATTATTACTATATATAGTTATAATATAAAAAAAGTACCTAACTAATAACTAGTTAGGTGCAAACACAAATGGCAGCACTTAACAAAGTTCTATTAAGTGTTCCACATTCATATTTTATCATGAAATATCTATATTAACAACATATAAAAAACGAGTTTATAACTCGTTTTTATTAATTGCCTTCATCAGTCTCAGGACTTGGAGGACTCGTAGGTTCTGTAACCTTTTCTGTTGTACTTTCTGATGTTGATTCACTAGTTTTTTCACTAGTACTCTCACTAGTACTTTCTGAAGTATCTATTGAAGTACTTTCACTTGTGCTATCTGTTACTTTATTAGTACTTGGTGTTGTTGGTGTAACCGCACCTGATTTTCTAATAACATATAAATTACAACTTGTTACATTTTCTACTAACATACCATACTTAGCACTTTGAGATACTATTGTACCTTCAGGTAATGTATCATCATATAATTCATGTCCTTTAACTACATAAACGACATTCGAAGTAATACCATTTTCAGCTAACCAGCTTTGCGCATTTACTAATGTCATAGTTTTAAAGTTAGGTATCGTCTTTAACTTAGTTTGAGTATAACTTCCTTTACCAATAACAGATTGTTTATATGGTTTATTAGCTGAGAAACTAAATGTTTTAATAATCTTTGGACTCTTTAATCCTAAATTAACTTTCATTGCATCAGTTATATCATTTAAACTACCTTCATAATATTGATAAGTATATACTCTTAATCTAATGTTATTAACATACATCATTTGACTATATCCAGATAAATATGTTTTTTGAATACTTATACCAAAATTATCTGAACTATTATTAGTAAGAATGGATTTTCCTACATTATATAGATTTAACATTTCTTTCGTAGACATATTTGTATATATATTTTGTGATATAGCTTCTAATATAGCATAGAATTCATTAACACTCTTAATATCTTTAGCACTATTAGCAACAGCCTCAACTACTGCTTGTTGATGTTCAATTCTCTTGAAATCTCCTGAAGCAAATTGATGTCTATTTCTGGCATAAGCTAATGCTTGTTCGCCATTTAAATGTACATCTTTACCTGGTGTAATATATACTAATTGACTACCAAATTTTCTATTAGAATTTTGTTCACAGATTTTATCTCCACAATCTCTTTTACCATTCTTTCTATAATCTGGTTTGTCAACATCTATTGTAATACCACCTAAGGCATCTACTAAATTAACAACACCTTTAAAATTGATCTTAACATAATAATCTATCTTAATACCTGTTAGGTTTTGCATTGTCTTAATTACACAATTAGTACCATATGCAGCACTACTATTAACCTTACTACTAGCTTGATTCTTTAAACATGCTATTGGTACATAAGTATCTCTTGGTATTGAGAATACTGTTGCATTTAATGTATGTGGATTAAATGTTATCATCATAATAGTATCACCATTAAATCCAGCATTTGGATTTAATTTATCTGCTTTTGAATCAACACCCATTAATAATATAGTAAATGGTTTATCGATACTACCAGTTGATGCTATATAGTCTTGATTCTTCATCTCTTTAGAATATTCTTTGACTACTACAACATCAGTTTCAATGTTTTCATATGCATCATAAGAACTATATACTGCTTCATAATCACTAGTAATAAATATACCATCTAATTTTTTCTCATATAGCAATTCTAGCATTTCAAAATATGTTTCATATTCTGTAACTGTAAATACTAGTTTTTCTTTCTTTATTAATTCTTTAGGTAATACATTACCTTCAGTATCCGTTTTATTATCAATCATTCCAACTTTAAAGTTTTTAGTATTTTCAAATTTCTTATCCTTTAAAGTTATTAATACTGTTTTATAAGTTATAAGATCATTTTCTTTAACAACCATATCATCTATTAATGTATATACTTTTGATACAGCTTGTCCTGCATTTATACAAGCAGAGGCAATAACTAAAACTATAACCGAAGAAATACATAATGTAACATGATGTTTTGTTATTAAGAATATTAAATCAAAGAATAAATATAAGAATAATACTAATCCTAAGGTAGCTAAACCTACAATTCTTATTGTTGTTTCTACACCTTCAAGTTTTAATAAACTTACAAAAATGAAAACGTAACTTACTATATAAACTAATAACGTAAATAAATATACTAAGCGCATAGCAAAACTACTTCGTCTAAACTTTTTCACTAGTACTTTCATTTTCATCACCCTTATTATAGAATTATACACCATAAATAGAATTAACTCAATTTATTTCCTTATTTTTTATTTATTTTTAGGATTATTCTATGCTATAATGAATAACGAAATGAGGCAATTAAATGAACACTAAAAAGAGAGCATATGCTTTCGTTATATTCATCTTTTTATTAGCAGCATTTGGTATAGTATATATTTTTAGTGAATTATCAACCGAGGAAGAACTTAAAGAAGCCTTAGTAACCGATGCTAAAATATTCAAAGAAGAATTTGAAAAATATAATGATACATTATTAGATGATTTAGGATCTAAAGTTAATATAACTATAGATGAAGAAAATCCGATGATAAAAAAAGAGCCTAAAGATATAATTGAAATGATAAATAATAAAGAAACATTCATTATCTATTTCAGTTATCCAACATGTTCTTGGTGTCGTAATGGATTACCAACAGTTTTAAAAGCTGCTAAAGAAAATAATATTGAAAAAATATATTATTTAGATATATCTCAACTAAGAGATGAATATACTTTAAACGAAAATCATGAAGCAATAAAAACTACCGAAGGTACTGAAGAATATTATAAATTACTAGAGTTATTAGATTGCGTCTTAGAACCATATCATGCTTTAACTTATGTTAATAGTAAAGGTAAGACAAAAGAAGTTAAAATCGAAGAAAAACGTATCTATGCTCCAAGTATGGTAACTATTAAAGAAGGTTTACCTAAAGCTTTAGAAAATGGTTTATTAGATGAACAAACTGATCCATCTATTGAACCAACCGAAGAACAAACTAAAGCAATCTTAGAAAGACTAAAAACATTCTTCGCATCTATAACTAATGAAGACCCAGCTAAATGTGTCTGTGTTGATCAAAAATGTTAATAAAAAAGAGATTATCTAAATAATCTCTTTTTCATATGTTCTATTTCTTTTTTCTTTAATTCTTTTTTCTTCGATTTTTCTTTATCTTTAACTAATTTCTCTTTAACAAAAGATTTAGCACTAGATATTTTAGCCATAGGGAATGATGCTAATAAACGAATAAATAGCGCACCTTTTTTTATTAATATATCTTTAACTTTCTTAGATACTACTTCCGTTGAATCTTCTTTCATACTTGAAGCAACATTCTTTAAAGTAATAATTATATTAAATGAAATAATAATATCTGTTATAAATAATATTAATAATCCCATAGCTACCCAGAATTCAATATTATAAGGTATTAAATCTAATAATCTATATATTAAAGGATTAATAAAATATAATACTAATACTGCTCCTAAACCAAAAGCAAAAGAAAACTCTAAACATATTCTTCCATTAATATTATATCTTTTATCTGAATAATCCCACCATCTAGTTCTAAATATCTTTTCCATAATATATGATGTTATATATTCAAGTAATGAACATATAAACATCGACATAACCCATAATACTAATAAGTCTTCTTGATATCTCGATAATAACAATGTTATAGTTACTACTCCTAAACCATATATAGGGCATATAGGACCAACTAAAAATCCTCTATTAACAAATCTTCTAGTTTGATATATTGCAAATAATACTTCACCAATCCAACCTAAAAACCCATAGATAAAGAATAGTAATAATAATGTAGTAAAACCTTCCATAGCTCTTCACCCACAAAGAAGATTATAACACATTTATGAAAAAATTTGTCAAAATGCACAAAAGTGTATATAATATGTGGCGTAGGTGAGATTATGAAGTATATTTCATTTGTCGTTCCTTGCTATAATTCAGCTGAATATATGCGCAAATGTATAGATTCATTGCTCGAGGGTGGGGAAGACGTAGAAATTATTATTGTCGATGATGGTTCCAAAGATGATACTGGTAAAATAGCGGATAAATACGCTGTTAAATATCCTAGTATTGTCAAAGTAATCCATCAACCCAATGGTGGACATGGCGAAGGAATAAATGTCGGTTTAAAAGTCGCTACTGGTAAATATCTTAAAGTTATCGATAGTGATGACTGGGCTGATAAAAAAGCTCTTAAAGCCATTCTAAAAAAAGTAAAGAAAATCGATTCTGATTTAATTGTTATGAATTATGTTTATACATATAGTGATGGTAGACCAAATCATCCAATTAATTTTTCTAATGTATTTAAAAATAAAAAAGAAATAACATGGGAAGAAATCGGACGTTTTAAAACAACTCAATATTTATCATTGCATTCACTAATGTTTAAAAAGAGTATCTTAGATAAAACGCATATTAAACTTCCTAAACATATATCATATGATGATAATCTATTTATCTATTTACCATTAATAAATACTAAAACAGTATATTATTTAGATAAAGATTTTTATAGATACTATATAGGTAGACCAGATCAATCAGTTCAAGAAGCAACATTAATAAGAAAAGCACCTGATCAAGTATTAGTTACTAAACTAGTATGTAATGCTTATGATTTAGATACAGTTAAGAGTAAGAAATTAAGAAAACTTATGTATCGTGAATGTGTCTTCTTAATGGGTGTAGCGGTAGTCTTCACAAGACTTGCTTTTACTCCTGAAGCTGAAAGACAATATAAACAATTATGGGAAGATATTAAGGAAGGTAATCCAAAACTATATAAGAAAATGAAACTATCACTTGCTGGTTTTGTTAGTTTACCTGGAGTTGTAGGTCGCTTTATAGGAATATATAGTTATAAGATAGCCCACAAATTAGTTAATTTTAATTAATCAAAAAAAGAACTATTTCTAGTTCTTTTTTTCTGTTACATAAATTACTATTTAATGACATAATGCTGAAATAGTTTTAGGGGGAAAGATATTTTTTATTTTTTTATTTAACATTATGCTCCCATTAAACAGCGTTACTCTTATAAAAATAAGATGATTCATTAAATACTTTTTGGCATAACACCACGTAATAAATTTTTTATGGCTTTCACATTTAATATTACTATTCTAGCGCCTTAATGGCATGTGATACTAGTTTTACATTAGGTAATCAGTGTATAACTACATACACTAGCTATTTCAGGGGTTAATTTGTAAATATTATCACCCATATTTACAAAAACTAATTACCAAACTAACACTGTGATTTAATCCAAACTATCACTAAAACTACATCGTATCCGCACTATCTCTGCCTTTTTAAGATAAAATTCATGTAGTTAAAATGTTTAATAGTTTAACCACCTATAAATATCATACTACATATTTTCCTTTACATTGTTTTAAAGTGTCTATTTACTACATACTATACACAAAGTTTTACAAAACAAAACGTAAGAATTAATAATCCTTACGTTTAAAAAATAAATTCGATAACCAATATGATAACCCTGTTACCAATACTGTTGTTATTAGTAATAGGTAAGGTCCTATCTCTTCGAACTTCTCATATAAGAATTCAAAATCAATAAAGTCGGCTTCATAGAAATTAAATACTACACTTAATACTGCCATAAAACCTAAACCTAACATTACTATAGCCATAAGTACTAATCTTGATTTCTCACATCCATATTTATATATAACTGGGTAAAAAACAAAATCTACGATTATACTTGCTCCTTCGAACATTAATAATTGATATATCATATAAGCATTTAATCCACTATAACCCGGATTAATAACTATATCTATTACTGAATATATAAATATACCTACAAATATTGAAATAAGAATAGTTATAAAAGTAAATATATATTTAGCTAATACTATTTGTCTTCTTGTTAATGGTAATGATAAAGTAAAACTTTCAGTATTAAAGAATTCATCTGTAGAAAATGTTGTAATTCCACTCGAAGATATCATCAAAGGTACAAATAATACTGCTAGTAAATAATTACCAATCGCAAAACTTAATAAGAAACAACCAGAGAACAATATTAATGTTTGTTTCCAATTATTCTTAATTGATAGTAAATCTTTAATTATTAAACCTCGCATGATTCACCTCTAATATATAAAAGCATAATATTATCTAAAGTAGTTATTGATCTAACATACTTTTCATATTCTTCTTTCATATTTTCTTTAAGCATTAATACTAAATAATCTAATCTATTTTCTTTATATTTAATAATATCTTTCTTATCAATATTTTTAAATTCTTCTTTATCAGGTTCTAATATAATATAATTCGTTTTTATATCTTTTAGTTTTTGATCAAATATAATCTTTCCATTACTTATAAATATTACATCATCAGCAATATGCTCTAAATCACTAGTAATATGTGTTGATAATAATATAGAATTATCAGTATTATCTACAAAATTTTGAAACATATCTAAAACTTCACTTCTTATTACTGGATCTAATCCACTTGTTGGTTCATCTAATATAAGTATTTTAGGATGATGTGATATAGCAACAGCTATTTCTACTTTCTTTTTCATACCAGTAGATAATTTCTTAAACTCTTTATTAAAGGGTATTTTATATTCTTTCATATAATTATTAAACATTTCTTTATCCCAATTCTTATAAATATTACTCATAATCATATCTATATCTTGAATCATAAATGTTTGATTAACAAAAGAATCATCATATACAACCCCAATTAAATCTTTAAGTTGATCTTTATATTCTCCCTCAAATAAACTAACTACTCCGGAATCTTTGTACATAGCACTTAGAATACATTTTATTAATGATGTTTTACCAGCTCCATTTTCTCCAATAAGACCAACAATCTTACCTTTAGGAACCTTAATAGAAACATCATCTAGTTTAAAATCATCTAGTACTTTATTTAAATGATTAACTTCAATATTCATTATTTACTTTCCATTTCTTTTTTATATTCAATTAAACCCTTAGCTAATTGATCAGGACAAGAAGTTTCTCTCATACCACAAGGAATACCTAATAACAGTTCTATAACTTCATCAACAGTTTTACCAATACATAATTTAGCTACACCTTTAGTATTTCCTGGACATCCTCCGACAATTTCTAAGTCTTTAATGATATTATCTTCAATATCATACCTAATTTCACTAGAACATGTTCCTTTATTTCTATGTACAAATTGCATATTATCACATCCTATATAATTATAGCATATTATATTTAAATCCTTTATAATATTATTGGTGATAATATGACAACTATTATTCATAATTATCTAGTAGCCATTAATATAATAACTTTCTTTATTTATGGCTTAGATAAATGGCTTGCTGTTCATGATAAGTATCGTATACCGGAAAAAGTCTTATTATTCTTATCAATTATTGGTGGTGCTTATGGTGGTTATATAAGTATGCAATTCTTTAGACATAAGACTAAAAAACTTATATTTCATATTATTAATATCTTAGTTATAGTTATATTATCTTATCTATTAATTGTAAACTAGAATAAATCTATTGCATTATTAAATAATATAATGTTATAATTTATATGCAGTGCCTACTGCATTTTTTTTTTGGAGGTTTTTATGTCAAAGTTAATATTTCAAGGACATGGTAGTTATAAAATAGTAACTAACAATGATTATGTTATCTATGTTGATCCCTTTATTGAAAGTGATTATAGTGAACCAGCAGATATCATTCTTGTAACACATGAACATCAAGATCATAATCAAATATCTTTAGTTAATCAAACTCTAGATACTATTATTATCCGTTCTAAAGATATGAATATTAATGGTGAAGCATATTTAAAAAAATATATTGATGGTATTGAAATTGAAGCTGTCGAAGCTTATAACAAAAACCATAAAAAAGAAGAATGTGTTGGTTATATTCTTCGTTTCGATAATTTAGTTATTTATTGTTCTGGTGATACATCATTAACTAATGATATGCAAAACAAATTACCTAACTATAATATCGATTATTGTTTATTACCAATTGATGGTATATATAATATGGGACCTGAAGAAGCTAGTGTATGTGCTGATTATATTAAAGCTAAACATACTATTCCTATTCATATGAAACCTTATGATAAATTTAATATGGAATATGCACTAAAATTTAACCATCCATCTCGTTTAATCGTAGAACCAGATAAAGAAATAATTTTATAAGCACTTATTAGTGCTTTTTTTATTATCTTATTATATAATGTAAGTAGGTGATTGATATGATTGAAACTGCTAAAAACTGTGAAAAATCAATGATAGCTACTAGTATTATTACATTAGTATTAGGATTAATACTTATAATTGAACCATTAAAGTCTGTTCAATTAATAACTATTGGTATAGCTGTAGTTCTTATGGCTATAGGTCTAGTTCAAATTTATTTCTATATTCGTAGTAATAGAGTAGAGAAGATGACTAGTTTATCTTTAGTACTAGGAGTAATGTTATTAGCTATTGGTTTATATTTCATGCTTAATTCAACTAAACTAGGTGAATTAATAACTGGTATACTAGGTATATTTGTATGTATTAAAGCTTTATTTAAGATTCAATATGCTTTTAATCTAAAAGGTATATCTTCTAAATGGAAATATAATTTAATAGCTGGTTTATTATATTTATCATTTGGCATAATAATTATTTTAAACCCTTTAGAATCTCTAGAATTATTCTTAAGAATAGTAGGTGGATTTTTAATCGCAGGTTCTATTGCTGAATTTGTTGAAACAATTATGGTTTTAAGAACACTAGATGATGTTGATATCCGTGAATTACCATTTATGGAAAAAGAATTCAAAGAAGATTCCAAAAAACATAAACCAATGGAATTCACTGAAGCTGAAATAATAAAAGAAGATGAATAAAAAAAGGGAAAATTAATTCCCTTTTTTTAATTCTGTTGTATAATGGTTTTATATGCTAAAAAGGAGAAAGAAATATGAAACAAAATAAAAATGAAAGTATTTTGTGCATAGGAGAGTTTTTAGTATTTGTTGCTTCCATATTTTTATTATTTAATCGTGGGTTTTTAAATAATATATTACGTATATCTATAATTGGAGCAATAGCATTAATATTTATTCTATTAAGTGATTCTTTTTATAAGGCCTATAATAGTAAGACAAGTAGTAAACTATCATGGTTATTTGGAATTATCTTAATAGCGCTAGTGTATTACACTGCCGGCAGTTTAAATATGCTTGGACCATACTTAACTTTAGAAGGAGCTAATGGTTCTATTTTTAAAGCCACAATGGCTATATTAGTTTTACTATTAAGCTATTTAAGTGTTTTAAAACAACATTCTAAGTCATATTTATTAATTGTCTATGCATCAATGCTTATACTTATCTATTATGCTGGTTTATCTATAAGTCTTAATATCGGTTATATATTTGTTATATTAACTTCAATACTAATGCTTATAAACATTATAAAAAAAGAAGGAGACTTACTTAAATTTTCTAAGTATGTAAGTCTTGTTATCTTTATATATTCTATAATGATGTTTAAGGAGTTAGAGGCTATTCCTTTAGCTTTATTATGTCTATTTAGTTTATTAAATATTCTAACAATAGGTTATAAAGATAAACAATCTATATTTAATAAGTTTTATTATATCTTCTTAGGTATTACTATATATCAATTATTACCATTCGTTAATTCATATGAATATAATGTTTTAATAATTGGTGCTTTAACATTTAGTGATTTTATCTATAGTTATTTAAATAAAGAAAATAATATATCTAATAAAATAGTTAAAGTATTATATAACTCTGTTTATATTTATGTTTTATTAAACATTCAACCAATATATTTAATACCTACGATTACTATTAGTTCCATGATTTTATTATCTTCATTAGGATCTATTATTCTTAAGAATCATAATAAAATCGAAGGGGCTTTATTTATCTTTAAACTAGTAGTAACTATGAATGTTATATTAGTATCTTTAAATGTTAATTATTTAAAACTATATCCAATTATTATATCTTTAATAATTAATATGCTTTTATTACTAATATATTACATTATTAAAAAAGAACCCATTAAGAAACTAATAATACTATTACTACTTATTAACTTATTCTTACCAATATTTAATACTCCTTTATCTATACTTGAATATATATTAGCATTAGTAATTATCTTTATTGATTATTATCTAATCGTTATTAAGCATAATTATATGGGTATTAAGAAAGTATTAATTGATATTGCTTATATTATTATCAATACTATTCTTTTAAATCAATTAGATTTAGGTTATGTAAAATATATTATTATGGCTATTATTCTTTTACTAGTTATAGCTAATTCATTAAATAATGAATTCTTACTAACTGCTTCTTTATTAGCTTTCTTATATTGTGGTGTTCAATATATTAGTGCTATTCAAGTAGGTTTATTAGGTTTTGTATTAAAAGAAATATTATTAATAAGTGGTATTTATATAATCTTAAAATATATTATTAAAGATCATATCGAAAGTAAAACATGGTTTATTATCTTAATTGATTTATTACTAATTTATAATATATTCATTGATAAAAACTATATCTTACCAGTAATAGTATCTGTTATTACTATTATTTATAGTTTAACTAAAGAACATAAAGTATATAATTCAGTATTAATACTAAGTGCTATATCATTCTATTTATTATTTGCTAGTTATTCTATATCTGGTTATATACTATTATTTGTTATTGGTATATTCTTAATTATTTATTCAATGACTAATCGTGATCAAGTTGTATATATTAAGAATCTAGTAAATGATGCCCTTGAAGAAAATGAAGATAATACTGAAGTAGAAATAATTGAGCAAGATGAAGTACCACGTGTATTTAAGAAAAATGAGGCAAGTTATTGCGTTAATTGTGGTAATATAATGGCTGGCGAAGATCATTTCTGTCGTCATTGTGGTTATAAAAAGGAGGATGACTAAATATGAGTATTGCAACAGCAAGAGCTTATTTAAAGAAATATAATTTAGATAAAAATATTATTGAATTTGATGATTCTACTGCTACAGTCGAAGATGCAGCTCATGCTCTAGGATGTACACCGGGTGAAATATGTAAGACTATGGCTTTCTTAACTAATGAAGGACCTATAGTTATCTTAATGGCTGGTGATAAAAAGATTGATAATCATTTATTTAAAGAACAATTTCATGAAAAAGCTAAAATGGTTCCCAGTGAATTACTTGAAGAATTAGTAGGTCATCCAATGGGCGGAGTATGTGCTTTTGGTCTAAAGGAAGGCGTAAAAGTATATTTGGATGATTCTCTTAAAGCATATGATATAGTTTATCCAGCAGCTGGTGAACCCAATAACGCTGTTAAACTAACTATTCCCGAACTTGAGGAAGCAACCAATCATCCAGAGTATATTCATATTTATAAAGATTAAAAAAAGGACAAGTAATTGTCCTTTTTATATACGTTTTGCTTTTCTTTCAAGAACGATATATTCTTCAAGTTCTAAATCTTCAAGACCATCTTTAATTTTATCAATGCCATCATATATTTCATTTATTTGATGAGCACCACTTCCATAAATAACTTTATCTCCACCTAACATTTTATATTGTGTAATAATATCTCTACTTGGATATACATCACTATTACGTCTTAATGGAGATGAATTAATTTCTAAAGCTATGTTTCTTTCTATCATTTTATCTAAAATATCACATAATATAGCATTATCAAAATGTGGATCAGTAATAAACTTCTTTAAATAATCTAGATGACCTACAGCATCTATATCTGCTTCTTCCACCATTTGATATAAAGATTTAATATATAAATCTACGACTGCTGGATTAGTAACCATTTTCTTAACTGGAATACCTAATATTTGATGAATAGTACCTAATACATAATCTATTTCTGTAGCATCACATAACATTTTTAATTCTTCTTGATATAAATGTGGTTCATCTACCTCAATAGCTTTAATAAATCTTATACCATTATTTTTACCAATTTTATCAATCTTTTCATTTCGATTAGATATACGATAAATGGCTTCTTTAACTGGTTGAGTAGAGAATCTAACTTTATCAGTTAAAGCCACATAGCTAATCCCTTTTTCTTTAGCTTTCTTTGCAATATCCTTTAATTCAAGTCTTGAGTCTAACGAGAATTTTGAATACACATGATTATCTGCTTTTATCATATCGTTCGCCTCTTAAGACTATATTAAAAAACAAAAAGACAAATAAATCAAATAAAAGTGTATATAAATACTAAAAAATTGATATAATAATAGTAGTGTATTATAAGAAGGAGGTCTGTCATGAATATCGATTATGAATATGAATTATATTTAGATTCTGACGTTTTTATTACGCAAGAAGAACTAATAAACGATTATGGCATTAATCCTCCGAACAAAACAATACCAACTCTATATGTTAAAGATGAAAATATATTTAATACTTTTACTAATTCCAATTTAGTAACGGTAAAAACGCAAAACGGTAAAACAACAATGAGTGAAACTTTATTATTAGATTTAATTCGTAATCCTGGTATGTTTAGATATCTTTTACAAAATCTATTTAATCCATCTGCTGTTGTCGTAGAAATTCGTTTCTTTAACAATGGAGAATTAGATCGTACTAAACTAATTAGATTAAAAAGAATAGATGTATTATCTTTCTTTAAAGAATATGATCCATCAAAATTAACAGCTACAGAACGTATGCGTGTAGCTCTTTTATTCTCTTCATCACATCGTGAAACTCTAGAAAAAGTATATAAAGATGCTACTATCGTACGTGAAATAGATGGTATTAAATATTCATTTAATGCTACTGAATTAATAAATATAATTTTCTTGCCTGAAGATCAATATCAAGAATTTATACGTAATGGTAAAGATAAAGAAGTAAAAGCATATCTAACCGTAGAATTCTTTGAATTAAATCGTATTTATGAAAAATATTTATTACCTGAAGAAGTATTAAATAGATTATCTCGTTTAAAAAAATATGAAGATATAGACTATGAATCATTAAATAAATGTTTAAATACTAATGATGAAGATGATCGTGGTATAAGTATTCTTGAACAATTTGAACTTAATCCTCGTTTTGAAACCTATTTATTTAAAGATATACCATCTACTATGCCAACTCTAGAAATGGCTTTACTTTTATATATTAAATTATGTGAAGTATTATCATATGATGAAGAATATTATGCTAGTTCAAAAAATGCTGATATAAGAAAGATGCATGAAAATCCAATGGGTATCGAAGAAATAACTGTTGAAAACAATAAAGTTATAAACTATGAATTTATTCTTATCTATGCTAAGTTATTATCTAAATTAGGTATTAATTATACATTAAGTAGCGGTTTTGGTGGTGAACAAGGTTCATTATTAAAATTTAGATATAATGAATATTTAATAAGTATTAATGCTATTGAAATAACTATTAAGAATGATTTATATAATGCTAAAACAAACAATCCATTAGTAGGCCTACAAGCTATTAATGAAAGTCAAATTAGTAATACTAAATTCCAAGAGTTATTTACTAAAATCCAGGAAAACTATAAACTTAATAAACGTAATCAAGAAGAATTTAATGAAGCTCTCGAAGAATATAATGAATATGTAGCTTTAACTTCGATTAGACCTTCAGATAAAATAAATTTCTTAATTAATCTTATTAAAGCTCAAAACTTAACTGGTATAGAATCTCTTGAATATATTAATAAAATATATCAAAATGTCTTAGGTTCTGACTTTAAGATTAATTTCTTAAGTGTAAAAGGTAATGGTTATAAACCACTAGTTCTATTATCACTCGAAGAATATAATGAGTATTATCAAATAACTTTAGATAATCCGCCTGTATCTTCTTTAATAAGCGAAGAAGAACTAATAGAAAAGTTTGCTTCTGGTGAATATGCTTATACTAATAGACAAGATAGAATACCTGGTTTAAATCTTGAAGGAGGTAAGAACTATGTTCGAAGAACTTAGAAAATTAAGTAAAAGTCTTCATCGAAATGCTAAAACTCCTGAAGAAAAGAAGAAATATGCTTTAATAAATAAACTATTAAAGAATGATAAATGTTTCTTTGAAATACCTATAGAAACTTCTATGTCTATTTTAAAAGATTTAGAAATACCTGAAGAAAATATATTAGATGTATATAATGAATTAATATCTAAAAAAGAATATGATAATTTGTACTAGGAGGTATATATGGAATATCCACAAATAGTCAGAGATGTAATCGATTTCGAAAATGATACTGAAATATGTAATATTGGTTATAACGAAGGAGTTATAAACAAAAATCGTCCATATCGTCTTGAAGTATGGGCTTCTCATAATATAACTAATGCTACTATTTTTATATCTAAAAAAGATCTTGAAGACAAAACTCATCGTGAATTAAAAAGATTAATTGAATGTTCTGGTTTAATTGAAATAATTACTGATGATATTTATATTACTGATGTCGAAGATAGTGAAGGAAATATCTTTTATTCTATTAATGTTCCTTTAGAGGATAAAGATGGAGTATTAAATAGATTAATCGTAGATACTAAACCATTTGATATTTAAGGAGGATACTATGCATTATAGAGATGTATTAAAATTAGAAAGAGATAAAAAAGATATTTATCTTGGATATAATAATGAAGGACACTTAAGAGTTAATCTTGAAGATTATCCTTCGATTATCATTACTGGTGAAACAGGAACAGGAAAATCTATCTTATTAGATCAAATTGTATGCCAACTATTAAGGACTCATACAAGCCATGAATTAGGTCTAATGACTATAGATACTAGTGGGGTAGAACTAAATTATTATAAAGACTCTACATCACTATTACTAAGTGCAGAAAATGATATGAAGAAGATTCAAGTAGTTATATCTCGTACATTAAAAGAAATAGAACGTAGAAAAGAATTATTTAATGATGCTAAAGTTTCTTCGATAAATGAATATAATAAGATATCACCAAAGAAATTACCTTCACTAGTACTAGCAATAGATGATGATCGTAGATTATTAGATCAACCAGATATGGCTAATCAAATAACATCTATTATTACTTCTCTAAATAGAATAGGAATCTATTTAATACTAGTTACTAATGATGTATATAATGATTTCTTCCAAAGAGATAATAATCTCTATGGCTCTTTATTAATATCTTTTGATTTAGCTGAATCGGAAGCTGCTAAATTTGTTAATATTGAAGAAGCAGAACATATAGGTGTTGGTCTATTCAAAGCCAAAAAGAAATATTCAACATCTATCTATAATACTTATGGCTTTGATGACCATATAATAACTGAAACAGTTCAAAGATAAAAAATACTATTTAATAGTATTTTTTTTTATGATGTGATATAATAATATGTATGAAAATTGGAGGCAGCAAGATGGCTAAAATTGATATCATTAAAGAAGCTGAAAATCATCTCGATCCATCAATATTGAATGGTACATTAATGCTTAAAGGTCAATCTACAACTCTAAAAGATTACCTTGAAGGCGTATTTCTTGATGCACTAAAAGAAGGATCTAATTATCAAAGTGTTATTAAATTTATTGATGAATATTTAATGAATAAAATAACACCAGCTAAAAATACAACTATGGAAACAATTATTTATCCAGAAGATAATGTAAGTTATGTTGATTCATTCCTTAACTCACATCATGTGTTTGCTGCAGAAGTACCAATTTCTAAAGTAGATTATCAAACAGTACGTGAAGAATTATTAAGGAAATCTACGGTGATGGATGATAATCATTTATTCCATGTTGGTAATAAGACAAAGACTATCGAAGAAATGTGCGAAGATATTCTTAATAATGCTTATAGTGACCCAACAATAGTTGATAAAACAGAATTATCTATGTTCTATGTAGCTCAAATGAAAAACTCAGAAAACGAAGTAGTGAATAGTGCTTTAACTACTGATATGGGACTTGAAGAACCTATAACTACTGAAGATTATTTAAGCGAAGTATTTCCCCTTGAACTAGATAGAGATTTTAAAGCTAGTGTCTTAAATAAAAAATTAGCCGTAAATGATGCCATAGACTTAATTATGAAAAGACAAGTATGTCGTTTAAATATCCAGGGTATAGATGAATCTATCTTAGAATCATATATTGACTTTGGTAATGGTAAAAAAACTAAAACATCTAAATATATTTTAGATACACTACCTAAATTTATGGTTTCTTTATTCAAAGTAAAATTTAATTCTGAAGATACTGAACATGATATTAGTGATACAATCGATAAAATAATAAAGAATCAAAAAATAGCTGTTGAACTTGAAGAAACTAAAGCTCAAACAACAATTATTAAAGCTAATAATCGTTTTACTGAATCAGCTGATTTACCTACGATTGGTATTGAAACCATTGATGGTAATATCGTTGCTCGACCAGTATCAACAGCATCTAAACTAGATGGTATAACAGTAAGTAAATCTGTTAGTCCTTCTTTAACCGAAGAAGAACTTGAGGCAGCTTATAATATACCTGATTATTCATACTTAAATGATGATGAATACTTCCACATTAATCTAGATTATATGGTTGATGCTATTAGAAATTGTCATACAGTAGATGATTTAACAGCAGCTAGCCGTAATCTAGAACAATTAATTAAATCATCATATCAATTAAGTATCTCTGAAAGTACAGAAAAATATATGTCTTATGCTACTTCACTCGTCGAAATACGTCGTCAAGAATTAATGAAAGTTGAAAGTAATATCGAAGACTATTCAATAGTTATAAAAGGTACTTTAATGGAAATGTATGATCATTTAGATGATGTAAATACTATCGAAGAACAAGCTCATATATATGCGAATATTACTCGTATTGAAAGAGAATTAATGAGTAAGAATATTAAAACAGATGAAATAGATGTATTATTAACAAAAGTTAAAAATAAAATAAAAGCTAATAGTATTCGTGTTATGATTCTAGATAATGATATGGAACTAGAACAAACACATACTATGGTTGCATAAAAAGGATGGTTGGTTATGACCGAAGAATTTGCTGAATTATATGATATGTTATCTTCTGATCGACCAGAAGTAAGAGAACTAAAAGACCAATATGAAAAAGAATTAAGTGTCTTATTAAATAAAGTTCGTTCTTACAAAGTCGATAATATTGATATTAAAAGTGATTATGATTTAACCGAAGATTTCACTAAATATCAATTAGATGATATTAATCTTAGACATAACGTTGAATTAGATTTAATTCAATATAAAATAGCTCTATTACAAGGCTATTTACAAGATTTATTCTCTGAGAAAAAATTCGCTGAATTTAAGCGTACTCAAGAACAACAATTAAGTAAAGATGAATACTTAGTATATACTAATAATCCTGAGTATCAAGCTCATTTCATTAATGCTTGGTATCAAGATTTTATGGAAAAATAAAAACTCGATTATTCGAGTTTTTTTATATATGAACACCATGTGACAAAATATAGCTTTGATATAAAAAAAGTTGGATTTTAACCAACTTTTTATTATTCTTCTGTTCCTTCTTCTACAACACTAATGCATTGAGCTGGACATGATTCTGCAATCTCTCTTACTTCATCAGTTACTGTTTCATCAATAACCATAGCATGTCCTTCATCACCATTAAAATCAAAGTGTTCAGGGCAATTACCAGCACATAATCCACAACCAAAGCAAGCTGCTTCATCTAATACGACTTTAGCCATTTATCATAACCTCCATTCAGTTTGTTTCTATACTAATTATACAATTTTACATAACTAAAAACAACTTATATGTATATTATTGTTAAGTATTATGATAAAATAGTAGTGTTAGGATGGGATACTATGCAATCTAGAATGGATAAATACAATTCAGTAACAGCTACCTCTAGAACACAAAAAAATAAAGCCCTATATGAAGGCTTAAAGAATAGTTCTCTAGAGAATTTTGATGTTAATTCTAATGTATCAGTTATCAGTGAATCATCAGATAATATTGATGTTGCTAAACTAAAAAATATGTTAGATCAGAAATATCGTGATGAGTCACAAAGACGCAGAAGTATCGATATTCCTGATTACCCAGAACCAGTAGTGGAAGAATATCTTATTGATACTAAAGAATATGATATTAATGCTATATTAGAAAAAGCTAAAAAAGGTAAAAACGTTGACTATAACAAAGAAAGACTTAAAAAGATTCGTGAAGCTCAATATGAAATTCTTAATAATCTTGACTTAGAACTAAAAAAAGTCGAAGAGGGAAGACGTACTGTTGCTATTCGTGAAGAAGAAGAGGAAAACTTAGCTGAATTAGTTAATACAATAACTCAATTAGAAAAACGTAATAAACAAGACGTTGCTGCTGGTGAAACTGATGATTTATTTGCTTCTTTAATGGAAACAAGAAAGATTGAACCAGTTAAAGAACCATTAAATGATTTAGATGATGATATGGAAGAAAACCCTATTATTGATCGTACTGGTGAAATAGTTGATGAATATGAAAAAACACCAGAAGAAGGATTTGTTCCATTTGAACCAGTTACTGCTCCAATCGAAGTTCAAAAAGAAGATGAAGTAACTGACAAAACAATCGAAGTTCCTGGTACAAGAAGAAAAGTTGAACCATTTGAAATAAAAGATCCAGATGAAGAACTTACTGAAGAAGAAAGAACTCAAGAATTAAAAGAAGAAATAGAAAAAACTGAAGAATTAGCGGAAGCTCATCTTGAAGAAACATTAACTAAAATTAAAACACAACCAAATGAATTTGATGACTTCTCTGATGTAAACAATAATGATACTGTTTCTATTATTCTTAAGATAATTGCTTTCATAATTGTCATAGGTTTAGTAATCGGAGCTGTATACATTTTGGATAATATTTTAGAATTAGGGTTATTTTAAGTTAATAACCCTTCTTTTTTTATTAAATTACTAGATATTTTTATTAGATTATGATATTATTTAATGGTAAGGTGATAGGATGAATGAAGACTTTAATGCCAATTTAGTCGAAAAGTATTTCATTAATCCGGCAATTGAAAATGGGATTCGTGCCTACATGGAATACAAAGAGCACGGTGAATTCGAGAGAATCCACACTTTTGAAATGCATGTAATTAAAGCATTAACAATCATTTATGGCGAAAAAGCTATTCTATTACCATACAAAATAGATAATGAAAAAGCTTTCAAATGTAATTTATTATTATATGATTTGAAAGAAGTAGATATGCAAAGATTCATAAAATATATGAATGCATATGATGAATTTATTAGAAATGTTCAAAGTGGTATGAAAGCTACCGGTATTATTACTGAAATTGAATATATTCTAATGAAAATGATGGATTTAAGGTCTTTAAAACATCCTTTCACCGAAGAAGACTTTAAAGAATTTGATACCATTTTTAATCCTTTAAATGGTGATCTAAAAAATATTAAACAAGTATTAGTAAGTGATTCTGGTTTATTAATAAAATCTTGGCAAGATTCTAAAGAAAAACTAACTAATACACAAATCCGTCTAATGGCTATCAATCCTAATTTATTAAATCCAAGTGATTATTCTAAATATGGATATGATATTAAAGAAGTAGCACTTCATACTGAAGAAGAAATTAATCGTATTAATAATGAAATTCTTCGTGCTGAATATGCGAGTACTCAAAAGCCATTAGTACCAAAACGTAAGAAAGTTAATGCATTAACTTCTGGTAACATAGTCGTAGATTGTTTACTAGGATTAAGTATATTAGCAACTATAGTATTAACTGTATTACTATTTATTACGCATCTTGGAGGAACACTATGAAAACAGTAGTTATTGAAAATAACGAATATAAATTAATCAAAGATAATCGTGAAGGTTATGATGAAGAAGCTTTTAAAGAAAGAGTAACTGATTACTTTTATGATTATGATTATATCTTTGGGGATTGGGCTTATGGAAAACTAAGACTAAAAGGTTTCTATAAAGAAACAAATAAAAAAGCCACAAAGATAAATAATATCAAAGGCCTAGATGAGTACATTGAAAAGAATTGTGCTTATGGATGTAGATATTTCCTATTAGAGAAAATAAAAAAAGATAAAAAATAAAAAACAACAAAGAATAAAAAGACAGGGTGAATCTAATATGATGGGAGAACAAACTATACATGTTTATGACGAATTTGGTCAAATTCTTGAAGTAAAGGGAATTTGCCATTTTAGCATGGAATCAACTGGTAAAAAGTATATCTTCTATCATTTAAATGAAGAAGTACAAGGTAATCGTATAAAAATGTACGTTGCCGATTGTGGTACTGCTACTGGTGAGGCTGCTCCAATACCTGATGATGTATGGCAATCTATTAGAGATTATATGTCTAAGTTATTAAAGAGAGAACCAACACCAGGTATTACTGGTATTCCAATGAAAGATTCATCTATTTATTTGGGTAAAGTTAAAAAAATAGGTGTACCAAAAGAATCTATTGCCGTATTTGCCGCAACTAATGTAATTGGTAGTGATACTAATGCTGATTCTCCAGTAATGGTAGATGGTTCAGCACCTGCTCAAGAACAAAAAGGTGAATCTTTAGATCCAAATTTAAATAAAAAAGAAGAAAAACCAAAAGAAGAAGTTAAACTAGAATCAGCACCTGCTGTAACAACTATTCTTGAACCAGTTAAAGATGAAGAAATTTATAAAAAGGTCGAAGCATTAGAAAATGATATAAATGCTCTTAAACCAATGACTATAGTAACTACAGCCTTACAAACAGAAATAGCTACTTTAAAAGAAGATATAGGTAAGGGTAGAGAAGAACTAGAAGTATCTTTAAGTGTTTCTGTTAACGAATTAAGAACAGCAATTGATGATTTAAAAATAGAATTAAATACAATCAAAGAAGAAATTCAAAAGTTAGCCGAAGGTAATCCAAGTGATCAACCTGCTGAGAAAGTTCTTGTTAATAACGAACAACCAGTTCAAGAACTAGTTCCAGAACAAGTTCAACCAGAACCTCCAGTTCAAGAACAACAAGTACCAGAACAACCTCCAGTTAATATGGGTGGAACTTACATGCCAATAAGCGAAGAAGTTCAAGCTATTGATCTTCCTCCAGCAGAACCTGAAGAAGCTCAAGAACAAAATGTTAATTATGAACAACAAAATAATATGGCTATGCAAGAACCAGGTGGTATAGTTGATCCAACTAGAGTACCATCAACAACTGAAATTGGTGCCACAGTTATTCCTCCAGGAGAGGCATCTGATGGACCTATTAGAGAATCAATTTTAGTACCTCCAGTAGATTCAACTCAAACAAAGAGATTTGAACCTGAAGATACTTTAGTAGAACCAAATTTAAAGAACGATGACGGTCCTAAAATTACTCCAGTATCTATTGTAGATCCTCCAGTAATTCAACAAGCTGAACAACCTCCAGTAGTGGAAGAAGAATCAAGCATTTTAGTAGAACCTGATTTAGTTACTCCTGAACCACAATATTTTGCTAATGCTGCTATATTAGGTCAAACTGAAGGTAATGAACCATCTCCAGATGATGCAAGTATTTATAATACTGTATTGCCTCCAGAAAATCCTATAACTGATGCAACAGTGGATACAACACCACTTGTTGAAAATCCATTAACAAGTATTAATGATTCAAGTAATTATGTTCCTTATGATGAAGGTGCTGAAGTACAATCTAATCATTTTAATGAAGCACCAGTTACTATGCCAGATGGAGCTATAAGATCTAATCAAATGCCTCCAGTTGCTGGTAACACAACTTTAACACCAAATCAATTACCATAAAAAAAGTAGAGTATAAACTCTACTTTTTATATTTCTACGTTAATTATACCTTCAACTTCAGGAACTTCTTCTTTTATAGCTTCTAGTATATTATCTTCAATAGTATAATCTCTAAAAGCACAAGCAGCACAAGCACCATATAGTTTTATATATACGTAATTATCTTCATATTTAATATATTCAATATCTCCACCATCACTATTTAGGTATGGCCTTAATTGATTAATAATTTCTATTATTTTAGTTTCTTTAGATTCGTTATCCATCTCTCATCACCAATGTAAATTATAACTAAAAAAGTATACAAAGTAAATATTATTTGCTATAATACAACCGAGGTGCAATTATGAATGACTTTATAGTCGGAAATGTTGTCAAAGGTGAAGTAACCGGAGTAGAATCCTATGGAATTTTCATTAAATTCGAAAATGGATATACTGGTTTAATTCACATATCTGAAATAACTGAAAAGTTTGTTAAAGACATAAATACATATGCTCAATTAGGTGAAACAATTTATGCCGAAATTAAAAGCATCGATGAAGAAAACAAAAAGTGTATTCTTTCAGTAAAAGGTTTAAATTATCGTATCGATGAAAATCGTAAGGTAAAAGAATCAGTACGTGGTTTTTCGCCATTAAAGCAACATTTACCTATATGGATCGAAGAAAAATATAAGGAGTTACACACTGAAGAAGAATAATTCCTTATTTTTTTTGATATTTTATTGACTAACATAAAATGTTTATGCTATAATCAGTATGTTCTTAAAAAAGAACCCGGAGAAAACAAGTGGAGGAATACCCAAGTCCGGTTGAAGGGACTGGTCTTGAAAACCAGGAGGTCGCGTGAGCGGCGCAGGGGTTCGAATCCCTTTTCCTCCGCCACTTTATTTTTACATCGCGGGATAGAGCAGCTCGGTAGCTCGCCAGGCTCATAACCTGGAGGTCATAGGTTCAAATCCTATTCCCGCAACCATGTGGTCCGTTAGTCTAGAGGCCTATGACGTCTGCCTGTCACGCAGAAGATCACGGGTTCGAATCCCGTACGGACCGCCATTTTTTTGGCTCCATAGCTCAGTCGGTAGAGCAGAGGACTGAAAATCCTTGTGTCGCTGGT
>JAEEGL010298745.1_pt1 | contig 26030 bp, 20 predicted proteins | sample 9134231 | NCBI WGS metagenome assembly JAEEGL01 (sample SAMN16246548, study PRJNA631951) | gut metagenome | biome: gut microbiome; feature: rumen; material: fiber-attached | host: Bos | place: Iran: Karaj | collected 2018-10 | reverse complement strand
TTACAATCGCCCCAACTACCGCAGCGCCTCCTTCGTCATCCGGGTGCCCCGGGAGAGCTTCCAGAGCTTCACCGGCTCCCTGGAGAGCCTGGGGAACGTGATCAATTCCTCCGTGCAGGCCCAGAACATCACCTCCTCCTACTTCGATACCCAGTCCCGGCTGAACACCTATCGCACCGAGGAGGAACGCCTGCTGGACATGCTGAGCAAGGCGGACACGGTGGAGGACATGCTGAACATCGAGGACCGGCTGGCCAGCGTCCGCTACAACATCGAATCCCTGACCACCACCCTCACGAACTGGGACAGCAAGGTGAACTACTCCACCCTGGACCTGTATATCAGTGAGGTCAAGGAACTCACCCAAGAGACGCCCATCACCCGCACCTTCGGAGAAGAGCTGGGGCAGGGCTTCCGGAACACCTGCCAGTGGATGGCCCAGGCGGCGAAGGACCTCGCGATCTACCTCGTTTCCATCCTTCCCGTGATCCTGCTCCTGGCGGTTATCGCCGTGGTTGTGGTTTTGATTATTCGTGCCAAAAGACATAAAAAAAGGGCAAAAAAGGATGTGGAATCTGCCCGTTGACACGTTGACGGAATCAAGGTATACTTCACTAGTTCCCTGAATTGTCAGAAAAGGAGCTGTAATAATGAGGTATACGGGCGTTACATCCAGAGGCATCATCACGCCGATCTTCCGCCAGGGCGACGATCTGGTCGCCATGATTCGGGACAGCCTTCTTGCCGCTGCCGAGAACGAGGGCTTCCAGCTGCACGACCGGGACGTGGTCGGCGTTACGGAGGCCGTCGTGGCCCGCACCCAGGGCAATTACGCCACGGTCCAACAGATCGCGGCGGACGTCCGCCGGAAGCTGGGCGGAAAGGATATGGGCATCGTTTTCCCCATCCTCAGCCGCAACCGCTTCGCCATCATCCTCCGCGCCCTCAGCATGGCCTGCGAGAAGCTCTACGTGCAGCTTTCCTTCCCGGGCGACGAGGTGGGCAACCGCATCATCAGCTATGAGGATATGGACCGCAAGGGCATCAACCCCTATACCGACAGCTTTGATGAGCGCGGCTTCCGGGCCATCTTCGGAAACAACACGGTGCACCCCTTCACGGGCATTGATTATGTAAACTATTACAAGAGCATCGCCAGCAACATCGAGATCGTTTTCTCCAACGATCCCCGCTATATCCTGCATTATTCCAAAAACGTGCTCAACTGCGACATCCACACCCGGGTCCGCACCAAGAAGATCCTCGCCGAGGGCGGCGCGGAGCGCGTGTTCAGCCTGGACGAGATCCTCACCTCCTCCGTGGAGGGCAGCGGCTGGAATGAGAAATACGGGCTGCTGGGTGCCAACAAGGCCACCGAGGAAAAGGTAAAGCTCTTCCCACGGAACTGCCAGGCCTTTGTGGACGAGCTTCAGAAGGCGCTTTATGAGGCCACCGGCAAGAAGCTGGAGGTCATGGTATACGGAGACGGCGGCTTCAAGGATCCCGTGGGCGGCATCTGGGAGCTGGCCGATCCGGTGGTTTCTCCCGCCTACACCGAGGGACTCCAGGGCACCCCCAACGAGCTCAAAATGAAATACTTTGCGGACAACGAGCTGAAGGACCTCAGCGGCCAGGAGCTGATGGACGCCATGCGGGAGAAGATCCGCGCCAAGGACAGCGACCTGAAGGGCGCCATGAACTCCCAGGGCACCACGCCCCGCCAGCTGACGGATCTGCTGGGAAGCCTATGCGACCTCACCAGCGGCAGCGGAGACCGGGGGACCCCCGTCATCCTGATCCAGAACTACTTTACGAACTACGCTACCGAGTAACGGAACGATCCCGGAGGCCGCGGCCTCCGGGATCGTTTTCAAAACATAAGTTTACATAATCTTTTTACAGATCTCCGTCAGCGGACAGTGTTCGCAGTCGGGCTTACGCGCCATGCAGTATTTCCGGCCGTGGAGCACCATGCGATGGCAGAAGTCGGAGGATTTCTCCGGGGGAAGGACGGCGGCCAGATCCCGCTCCACCTTCACCGGGTCCTTGGACTTCGTCAGACCAAGGCGTCCGGCGATGCGGATGCAGTGGGTGTCCGTCACCACCGCGGGCTTGTGATACACGTCTCCCAGGATAAGGTTTGCCGTTTTCCGTCCCACGCCGGGGAGCTTCAGCAGTTCCTCCATGCTGTCCGGCACCCTGCCGCCGTAGTCCAGCAGGAGCAGCTGCGCGGAGCCGATCAGGTCTCTGGCCTTGCCGTGGTAGAAGCCGCAGGAGTGGATCATTTCCTCCACGTCCTCGACCTTCGCCTCCGCGAAGGCCTCCAGGGTGGGGAAGCGGGCGAAGAGGGCGGGGGTCACCATGTTCACCCTGGCGTCCGTGCACTGGGCGCTGAGACGCACGGCGAAAAGGAGCTGCCAGTCCACCGTATACTGCAGGCTGCACAGGGAATCGGGGTATTCCTCCTCCAACAAAGCAATGATCCGATCAACGTATTCCATCTCTTTCTCTCTTTTCCGTGAAGCGCCGGGGACCGGCCGCCGTTTTTCGCAGTATATCACAGCCCGCCTTTCTTTTCCATTGTAAAAATGCTATAATACAGACGGTGATGAAAATGCAGAGACCACTGGCAGACGAGATCCGTCCCCGCACCCTGGACGAGGTGGTGGGGCAGAAGCATATCCTCGGCCCGGAGGGGATGCTCCGGCGCATCATCGAAAGCGGACAGGCCCCCAACATGATCTTCTACGGTCCCTCCGGCACGGGGAAGACCACCGTAGCCGGGATCATTGCCCAGGCCACGCAGCGTACCCTGCGCAGACTGAACGCCACCCAGGCGGGAACGGCGGATATCCGGGAGATCATCGGCAGCCTGGATACGATGCTGGCGCCCAACGGCATCCTCCTGTACCTGGACGAGATCCAGTATTTCAACAAAAAGCAGCAGCAGTCCCTGCTGGAATACATCGAAAACGGGAAGATCAGTCTGATCGCCTCCACCACGGAAAACCCCTATTTCTACGTTTACAGCGCGGTCCTCAGCCGCAGCGCCATCTTCGAGTTCAAGCCCGTTTCCCCCGAGGATATGGAGCCGGCCGTCCGCCGGGCCATCCGGGTCATGGAGGAGAAAACCGGCCTCCGGGCCGCTTTTCCGGAGGATACGGTGCGGGGCATCTGCTATGGCTGCGGCGGAGACGTGCGCAAGGCCGTCAGCAGCGTGGAGCTGCTGTTCTACGGCGGCCGGAGCGACGGGGAGACCGTTACGGCCACGGCGGAGGACGTGTCCCTCATCGCCCAGAAGAGCGCCATGAAATACGACCGGGAGGGAGACCAGCATTTCGACGCGGTCTCCGCCCTGATGAAGTCCCTCCGGGGCAGCGACGCCGACGCGGCGCTCCACTATCTGGCCCGGCTCCTGGAGGCCGGGGACCTGGCCGGGGCCTGCCGCCGCATCCTCTGCTCCGCCAGCGAGGACATCGGCATGGCCTATCCCCAGGCGGCGGCCATCGTCAAGGCCTGCGTGGACAGCGCCCTACAGCTGGGGATGCCGGAGGCGCGGCTGCCTCTGGCGGAGGCGGTGATCCTGCTGGCCACGGCGCCGAAATCCAATTCCGTGGTGGTCGCCATCGACCGGGCCATGGCGGACGTGAAAGCCGGGAAGGGCGGCACGCCCCCCAGGGAGCTGCAGAACGTCCACGCCGACGGGACCGGCTTCGAGCGGGAGCAGGGCTATCTCTATCCCCACGATTTTCCCAATCACTGGGTAAAGCAGCAGTATCTCCCGGATACGATTCGGAACGCGAGGTATTACGAATACGGGGACAACAAGACCGAGCAGGCCGCCCGGGTCTATTGGGAGAAGATCAAGGGCGGCAAATGACAGCGGGGAGGTGAAGCGGCGTGCATCTGTACGACGGGGTCCGTTATCTGAAGGGCATTGGGGAGCAGCGCGCAAAGCAGCTGGAAAAGCTGGATATCCTCACCGTATACGATCTGATCTCCTGGTTCCCCCGCTCCTATGAGGACCGAAGCGTCGTCCGCTGGCTCAGCGAGCTCGGGGACGGAGAATCCGCCTGCGTGCGGGCCGTCGTGGTCAGCACGCCGATCGTGAGCCGCATCCGCAAGGGCATGAACCTCACCCGCTTCCGCATTGCCGACGACAGCGGCAGCGCAGAGGTCACCTTCTTCAACCAGCCCTACGTGAAAAACAACCTTTCCGTGGGCATGCGATACACCTTCTACGGCCGCTTTCAGAAAAACGGGAACCGCCTGGGGCTGCTGAACCCCACCTTTGAGCGGATCGAGGCGGAGGGAAAGAAGACGGGGCGCATCGTTCCCGTCTACCGCCTCACGGCGGGCATCACCCAACGGGCGCTGACGGACGCCATCGCCCAGGCTCTGGAGAACTGCGCCGGGGAGCTGCGGGACCTCCTGCCGGAGGAGACCGTCCAGCGCTTCGGCCTCATGGGGATCCGGGAAGCCTACAGAAGCATCCACTGGCCGCAGACCCTGCAGGAAGCCCTTCGCGCCAGGGAGCGGCTGGTGTTCGAGGAGCTCTTCGTTCTGGCTGCCGCCCTGGGCAGCCTGAAGGGGGAGCGGAAAAAGGCTTCCGGCTACCCGATCCCCGGGGAAGACGGCTCCGCCTTCGCCGCCGCGCTGCCCTTCACCCTCACCGGGGCCCAACAGCGTGCGATCCGGGAAGCCCTGGGGGATATGGCCTCCGGCCGGGCCATGAACCGGCTGGTGCAGGGGGACGTGGGCTCCGGCAAGACCATGGTGGCCGCCGCCTGCATCCACGCCGTCTGCCGGGCCGGGTATCAGGCGGCCTTCATGGCTCCCACGGAGCTCCTGGCCGACCAGCATTTTCAGACCTTCTCCCGTCTGCTGGAGCCTCTGGGCGTCCGTGTCGTGCTTTTGAAGGGCAGCATGGGCGCGAAGGGTAAGCGGGAAGCCAGGGAAAAGCTGGCCCTGGGAGAGGCGGGCCTGGCGGTGGGCACCCACGCCCTGCTCAGCGAGGGTGTGGAGTTTCAGAACCTGGCCCTGGCGGTCACGGACGAGCAGCACCGCTTCGGCGTCCGGCAGCGAGCCGCCCTGGCGGCCAAAACGGCCGCGCCGCCCCATATCCTCGTCATGTCCGCGACGCCCATCCCCCGCACCCTGGCCCTGATCCTCTACGGGGACCTGGACGTCTCCGTCATCGACGAGCTGCCGCCCGGCAGGCAGAAGGTGGAGACCTACGCTGTGGAGGAGAGCATGCGCCCGCGGATCGAGCGGTTCATCTCCCGCCTGGTGGAGGAAGGGCGGCAGGTCTACGTGGTCTGCCCCATGATCGAGGAGGGGGAGGAGGACGTACAGGACCTGCGCTCCGCCGCCGAGGTCTACGAGCAGCTGCGGACCGAGGTCTTCCCGCAGTACCGCCTGGGACTGCTCCACGGAAAGATGAAAGCGTCGGATAAGGAGGCGGTGATGGCCGCCTTTGTTTCCGGGGAAATACAGATCCTCGTCTCCACCACGGTGGTGGAGGTGGGGGTGGACGTGCCCAACGCCGCCCTCATGGTGGTGGAAAACGCCGACCGCTTCGGCCTCAGCCAGCTCCATCAGCTTCGGGGCAGGGTAGGCAGGGGGAAGCACAAAAGCTACTGTATCCTCTTCAAGGGAAAGGGCGGCGGCGTCAGCAGCGAGCGGCTGGACGCCCTGGTCCGGGAGAACGACGGCTTCCGCATCTCCGAGGAGGACCTGCGGCTCCGGGGCCCCGGTGATTTCTTCGGCTCCCGGCAGCACGGGCTTCCCACCCTGCACATCGCCGACCTGGCCGCGTCCCTGGACGTGTTGAAGGAAGCCCAGGCGGAGGCGGCCCGGCTGCTGGAGGCCGATCCCGGCCTGGAGCGCCATCCCGCCCTGAAGGAGCGGGTCGCCGCCGTGCTCCGTGGAGCGGAAAACGGATAGTACGGGCGAAAAACGCAGACCCTTGACAGCGTCGAAGGTCTGCGTTTTTGAAGGTTTCGTATTGTCGGAGGGAGAACTGCGTCACGTCACGGGACAGACGGGGATCTCCCCCTGTTCCAGCAGGAGCAGATACCGCTTCCTGTCCAGGCCCCCGGCGTAGCCCGTCAGACTGCCGCCGCTTCCCACCACCCGATGGCAGGGGACGATCAGGGAGACCGGGTTGCGGCCCACCGCGCCGCCCACGGCCCGGGCCGAGGTTCCGCCCAGCCGCCGGGCAAGCTCTCCGTAGGTCACGGTACGGCCGTAGGGGACGGTCAGCAGAAGATCCCAGACGGCCATGCGGAAGGGCGTGGACCGCAGGGCGAGCTTCGGGGTGAAATCCGGCGTTTTTCCGCCGAAATAGAGATCCAGCCAGCGGACCGCCTCCCCGAAGACCGGGAGGGACCGTTCTTCCCGCTCCTCCCGGAGTCCGGCGCCGAAATGCTTCTGCCCGTCGAACCACAGGCCGACGAGGGCGTCCCCGTCGCCGGCGAGGGTGACGCCGCCCAAAGGGGAATCGTAATGCTGCGTATATACCATCTGCAAACCTCCGGTCTTCCGCCGCAGGATAGGAAAAACCCGCAAGCCCGGAAGGCTTACGGGTGGAGCTAGTGGGGAGACTCGAACTCCCGACCTGCTGATTACGAATCAGCTGCTCTACCGACTGAGCTACACTAGCAGGGCCGGAATTACCAGCAAAGAATATCTTAACAGAAAGCGGGCGGAATGTCAATCCTTTTTTGCGTCTCCGCAGCGGTGGAAGGGAGACTCGGAAAACGAAAAAAGGCCGCATTCCCGCGAAAAAGGATTGCAGTTTCGTCTCTGATTCGCTAAAATGATAAAACCATCGTCAGGGAGGGGAGCGCATGGCGGATCACGGCGTTCGGGCGGCTGCGGCGGAGGACTGCGGGCTGATCCTGTCTTTCATCCGGGGCCTCGCGGAATACGAGCATATGAGCGCGGAGGTCATCGCCACGGAGGAGCTCCTGCGGGAGTGGATCTTTGAAAAGAAGAAGGCGGAGGTGCTGCTGGCCCTGGAAGGGGAAAAGGCGGTGGGCTTCGCCCTGTTCTTTCACAATTTCTCCACCTTCCTGGGCCGCGCCGGCATCTATCTGGAGGATCTTTTCGTGCTGCCGGAGCACCGGAGCCGCGGCCACGGAAAGCGGCTCCTGCAGGCGCTGGCCGCGCTGGCGCTGGAGCGGGGCTGCGGGCGGCTGGAATGGAGCTGCCTGGACTGGAACGAGCCCAGCATCGGCTTCTACCGTTCTCTGGGGGCGAAGCCCCTGGAGGACTGGACCGTTTACCGGGTGACCGGAGACGCCCTCCGGAGCCTGGCGGACGCAAGGGAAGAGAAAGGAAAGCAGGACACATGAAGATCGTGATCAAGGTGGGCACGTCGACGCTGACCCACGAGACCGGCGCACCCTATCTTCAGCGCTTCGAGCGCATGGCGCGGGTGCTGGCGGACCTCCACGGCATGGGCCACAAGGTCATCCTCGTTTCCTCCGGCGCCATCGCCGTGGGGGTCGCGGAGCTGCAGATGAAGGGGCGGCCCACGGAGCTGCGCTACAAGCAGGCCGCCGCCGCCGTGGGCCAGTGCAACATCATGCACATTTACGACAAGCTCTTTTCGGAATACACCTGTTCCGTGGCGCAGATCCTCCTCACCGGGGACGACGTGGACGATCCCATCCGGGCGGAGCACCTGTCCAACACCTTTTCCGCGCTGCTGGAAATGGGCGTAATCCCCATCGTGAACGAAAACGACTCGGTCTCCTCCGCGGAGATCGAGACCGGGCGGGACAAGATCCTGGGCGACAACGATACCCTGTCCGCCATCGTGGCCCGGCTCTGCCGGGCGGACCTGCTGGTGCTCCTCAGCGATATCGACGGCCTCTTCGACGCCGACCCCCATACGGACGCGGGAGCGAAGCTGATCCCCGCCGTGGCGGAGCTGACGCCGGAGATCCTGGAGCTGGCCGGGGGCAGCGGTACCTGGCGGGGCACCGGCGGCATGGCGACCAAGCTGAACGCCGCCCGCATCGCCATGGAGGCGGGGGTGGAAATGGTCATCACCAACGGAAAGCGCGTGGAAGACCTGTACGGCATCGTGGAGGGGGCCGCCATCGGCACCCGCTTCCTGCCGGCGGGAAAAGCGGAGGGAGGTCAAAGGAAATGAATCTGCACGAACAGGGAGCGGCGGCGAAGGCGGCGAGCCGCGTGCTGGCCGTCGCCGGAACGGAACAGAAAAACAAGGCGCTGGAGGCCATCGCCGACGCGCTGATCACGGGGAAGGACGCCTGGCTCGCGGCAAACGCCGAGGACCTGGCGGCCGGGAAGGCCGCCGGCATGCGTCCGGCGCTGCTGGACCGGCTCAGCCTCACCGAGGCGCGCATCCGGGGCATCGCCGACGGCGTGCGCCAGGTAGCCGCCCTGCCGGATCCCATCGGCAGCGTGGACCGCATGGAGAGGCGGCCCAACGGGCTCATCATCGGGCGGCGCAGGGTGCCCCTGGGGGTGATCGCCATCATCTTCGAGGCCCGGCCCAACGTGGCGGTGGACGCGGCGGCTCTCTGCCTGAAATCCGGCAACGCCTGCATCCTCCGGGGCGGGAAGGAGGCCATCCGCTCCAACCGGGCGGCGGCGGAGCTCATGCGCTCCGCCCTGCGCAGCGCCGGGCTGCCGGAGGACTGCGTATGCCTCGTGCAAGACACCAGCCGGGAGAGCGCAAGGGAGCTGATGCATCTGGACGAATACGTGGACGTGCTCATTCCCCGGGGCGGGGCCCAGCTCATCCGCACCGTGGCGAAGGAAGCCGCCGTCCCCGTCATCCGCACGGGGGAGGGGGTCTGCCACGTGTATATCGACCGGGACGCGGACCTGAACATGGGGGCGAAGATCCTGCAGAACGCCAAGTGCTCCCGCCCCTCCGTCTGCAACGCGGCGGAGTGCGTGCTGCTCCATGAGGCCTCGGCGGCCGCCTTCCTGGAGAAGGCTGTGCCCCTGCTGGACGAATACAACGTGGAGCTGCGCTGCGACGAAGCGTCTCTTGCCATCCTGGGGAGCCGGGGCGTCCCCGCAACGGACGAGGACTGGGACGCGGAATACGGGGATTATATCCTGGCGGTCCGGGTGGTAAAGAGCCTGGAGGAGGCCATGGCCTTCATCGAGGCCCACGGCACCGGCCATTCCGAGAGCATCGTGACCAGGGATTATTTCGCCGCTCAGCGCTTCCTGAACGAGGTGGACGCCGCCGCGGTCTACGTCAACGCCTCCACCCGCTTCACCGACGGCGGGGAGTTCGGCCTGGGGGCGGAGATCGGCATCTCCACCCAGAAGATGCACGCCCGGGGTCCCATGGGCCTCACCGAGCTCACCAGCTGCAAATACGTGGTCTACGGCGAGGGTCAGGTCCGCTGAAAAATTAAAGAGCCCCCGCTTCGGCTTTTCATTCATCCGAAGCGGGGGCTTTTTGTCTCTATCAGGCGGGGAACATGCTGTCCCGGGTGGAGGGGGTCTTGCGCTCGTAGATGGGGAAGCGGCCGCAGAGGTCGGCTACCCGCTCCATCACTTCCTTGCGGCTGGCGTCGAAGTCCAGCGTAGCCTTGCAGATGAGCTCGCCCACCTCCCGCATCTCCGGCTCCTTGAAGCCCCGGCTGGTCACGGCGGGGGAGCCCAGGCGCAGGCCGCTGGTCTCTTTGGGAGACCGGGGATCGCCGGGCACGGCGTTTTTGTTGGCAGTGATGTGCACGGAGTCCAGCCGCGTCTCCAGCTCCTTGCCGCTGATGTCCATGTTCTTCAGGTCCACCAGCATAAGGTGGTTGTCGGTACCGCCGGAGACGAGCTCCAGCCCGCCCTCCATAAGGCGCTCAGCCAGGGTGGCGGCGTTTGAAACGATCTGGTGCTGATAGGACTTGAAGTCCGGCCGCAGGGCTTCGCCCAGGGCCACGGCCTTTGCGGCGATGATGTGCATCAGGGGGCCGCCCTGGACGCCGGGGAAGATGGCGCTGTTGATTTTCTTGGCAATGTCTGCGTCGTTGGTAAGGATGATGCCGCCCCGGGGACCGCGCATGGTCTTGTGGGTGGTGGTGGTGACCACGTCGGCATAGGGCACGGGGGAGGGATGCTCGCCCGCGGCCACGAGACCGGCGATGTGGGCCATGTCCACCATCAGATAAGCGCCCACCTCCTTGGCGATCTCGCTGAAGGCGGCGTAGTCGATGAAGCGGGGATAGGCGGAGGCGCCGGCGATGATCATGCGGGGGCGGTTGGCAAGTGCCAGGTCCCGCACCTGATCGTAGTCGATGCGGCCCGTAGCGGGGTCCAGACCGTAGGGGATGATGTTGTAGTTTTTGCCGGAGAAGTTGGCGGCGCTGCCGTGGGTCAGGTGGCCGCCGTTGTCCAGGGCCATGCCCATCACGGTGTCGCCGGGCTTGCAGAGGGCGAGATACACCGCGTAGTTGGCCTGGGAGCCGCTGTGGGCCTGTACGTTGGCGTAGTGGGCGTCGAAGATGATCTTGGCCCGCTCGATGCAGATGTTCTCCGCCATGTCCACGTATTCGCAGCCGCCGTAGAAGCGGTGTCCCGGATAACCCTCGGCGTATTTGTTGGTCAGCACGGAGCCCATGACCGCCATGACCTCCTGGCTCACCAGGTTCTCCGAAGCGATCAGCTCCAGGTTGTTGCGCTGCCGGTTCAGCTCCAGGGAAAGCACCTTGGCGATCTCCGGATCGTACGCGCTGATGTACTGCATGCTCTCTTCTACCATGACCGTCCTCCTGTTGTGTGTTGTGGGGTAACAAAAAAGGCCGCCGCAGCGCGGCAGCTCCGGAGACAGGAAAGGGAAACGCCGGCTGAGGCCGGCCTTGCCGCTCTGTCCTTTTGCCTGAGAGATTCGGGCGCATACGCCCTTGCACCTTCGGCACTCATGCTTGATGAGCTTCTCCAGAGTATCCTCCGCGGCCGGTTTCCTGAGATCCCGGCGGTTTCAAAGGATGGGGATATGCAATTCTGAGCGATAATAGCACGGAGAAAAGGAATTGTCAAGCAAAAGGGGGACCGGTTTTAGGGAAAAATACATTTTTTCCCCAAGCCGCTTGATTTTGCGGTCCGTATGGTGTAATATGCAAAAGCCTCCTGTTACGGTGGGTGTAGCTCAGTTGGTTAGAGCGCCAGATTGTGGCTCTGGAGGCCGACGGTTCGACTCCGTTCACCCACCCCACTGCGCCGGGCGCTTTGTCCGGCGCTTTTCTTATGGGATGTCGCCAAGCGGTAAGGCACAGGACTTTGACTCCTGCAGTCGTGGGTTCGAATCCCGCCATCCCAGCCAAAAGGGACGCCTTCAAGGCGTCCCTTTTGGCTGGGATGGAAAAAAGGGATTCGAAACGAGCTCCGTCGGCGCGCGAGAGAAGCGAGCAGCGGCGGCGGGAGCGACGTGCCGGGGGCACGTCGCGTCAGCGAGAAGAGAATCCCGCCGCTTCCCGGCCAAAACAGGATTGCAATTCTTTCATACTGGCAATCCTGTTATTTGTCTTGAATCCATTGATCATACTTGGTTTTGATGATAGGGGTATTGTGAGAGCTTGAAAATGCCTATTCTTGAGGTTTACGGTCAAACTGACTCCGTTTTTTGGAGATTTTAGGTTTTAGCGTTGTGCTTCTAAACGATTATCATTCCTGATTTATATGCCGAAAAAAAGCTGAAAGAGATGGACAGGTCAAAATAAACATGATAATATAATTCAAGTTGAAAGAGTAAAACAATCGAAGAAAAGAAAGCATCGGAATATATAAGCTATTTCGCTTTTCAAGCTGATGAGAGGGCCTTATAATGCCGCAGAAAATAGACGTTCATGGTTTGTTTATCGACCCGGAGACAATAACGGATTTGCTTCTGCAGAAGCGGATTTCCGTTTTCTACCCCGTTTTCTATGAGGTCGTTCCCACTACATCATTCTTTCGGCGTGCAACATCGAAACAGCAGCACACACTTCAATTTGATCACCTTGAACCTTATGGCATCATTTTAGCGGATGCAGAACAGCCTGATACTGCGAGTTTTATTGTTCAATATAAACAGGCAGTTATGGAAAAACTCTTGAAAGGAGTTTTTAGAGCTGGAAAGAATGCAGCTGGACACATTGCAGAACACTTCAAAATAGACATATCCGGCGACAGACAGTATCGTATTCTTCAATCTGGAAGAATTATCAAGCAGATATCCATAAGAGATATCCCAGCAAAGGTACGGCTGTTAAATGGTCAATGGGTAGATGTGTTTAAAAGCAGTCCTGAATATGACTTTCAGGGAGGTAATCCTTATGCTGTAACTGACGTTGACGCATCGGCGCTTATGATTACTACAAAAGACAAATGTTTCGTGCTCTTTGGCGCAGGTATCGATGCATCAAATGAGGATGTTAATTCAGCATATCATTCACTGACTGCAATCTATAATAGTATTCAGAACAGTCGTGATTCACTGATATCAGAGCGTAGTAGAAAGATCCAAATTCGGAAACCGCAGGTGAAAATTCAATTACCGTCTTCTCTTGGCAAAGGGCAAGATAAAGCTTTGCTGGGAGCGGTGCAAGACACTGATTCCACTAACCGTCCTCATTGACAGCCATTGCCACCAGGACAGATACGTTTGCGTAATTCTCTCCTCAGTTGCGGCGAATATCTGTAGTCTACATCTTAGGTGAATTATATACTACGAAAAAATAGCAGGCCGCGTGTTATAGTTTTAACGATTCAGCAGATTTGCCGGGGAAATACAACCAGCGGTTGTATTTCCCCGGCAAATCTGTATCGCTCCGTTCTTGATGTCCCCGATGCTCTCTCGTAGAATGAATATGAGGACGATTTCAGGAGGGGAAACATGAAAACTGCCGCTGCTCTGAAAATGATGCTTCGCAGTCCCGTCAAAACTGCCGTAACATTCCTGCTGCTGACCGCGGTCACGTTCTTTTTCGTCTTCAACCTGGCCGGTTACGCCGCCCAGCGGAAGACGGCCAAACAGGTGGAGAAAAACACCTTCGGCGTGCTGACGGCGGAGTACGGCGCGGCGAAGACGCTGGCCGAGCCCGCGTACAACTTTTTCCTGCTGACGGACCCCACCGATCCCGGGATGGATTACGGACAGCTCACCTACGAAAGCCTGCATCAGAAGCCTCTCAGCGAAGAAGACGCGGCCGCGCTGGAAGCCCTGCCCTACGTTGACGGGGTCGACCGGCGCTATATGACCGCCGGCGTTTCCGAAGAATACCTGCGCCTGGACGATTATCCCGCCTGGTACGGGTATCAGGACCGCTGCATTCTGGAGGGGACCGTCGTCTCCAACGAGATCGACGAAGAAATGGTGAGGATCTACGGGCTCAACGGGGGCTCGGAAATGAGCTATACGGAGGTCCGCTATGCGCCCGACGGGATACATGACGTTTTCCTGACGGACGTGAAGCTGCTGACGGGGGACCCGGACTGGCTGGACCTGCAGCTGAGCACCTACGGGGGCCAGGTAAAGCTCCAGATCTGCGCCATGTGGGACGAGTATATCGGGAAGCTGGGGTCCCACATCCAGACGACCCACGAAGGGCGGGTACCGGTATCCTGCGCGGACTACGACCTTTCCCTGGATGAGCTTCAGAGCATCACGCCGGGCAGACGATACGTCTTCGTCCTCCGGGAAAGCCCCGGAAACACGAATACGGAGCTGCAGCTGATGTTCCGCTACAGCATGGGGGACGACAGCCGCAAGGGCTGGTGGCCTTATTTCGCGGATATCACCGGGCAGCCGGAGGATTATCTGGAAACGGAGGACTACGCCGGTCTGCGCAGTCTGATCGAGGTCAGCGAGGCGGACCGGCACACCTTCGACGTGGTCTATACGGACAACATGGCCTCCATCCGCAGGGCCGCCCAGGAGCAGCTGACGGCGGTGCAGGGCCGCTTCCTCACCCCGGCGGACGCGGGCAGCGCCGTCTGCGTGGTGAGCGAAGCCCTCCTGGAGCGCACCGGCCTCCGTCCGGGGGACAGCCTCCGGCTGAAGCTGGGGAACGTGCTCATGGAGCAATACGCTCCTCTGGGCGCTGTTGCGGTCACCAAAGGCCGCTATGCCTCGGAATGGACGGAGCAGAGCTTCACCGTCGTGGGCAGCTATCGGGACGCGGGGGACGGGAACTGGCTGGACCGGGAGCTTTACTGGGCCTATTCGGACAACACCGTTTTCGTGCCGTCCTCCTTCCTGCCTGAGAGCTGCGATACGGAAAACCACCTTTTCCGCCCGGCGGAGATCAGCTTCCTGGTGGGGAAAGCGGAGAACATCCTGCCCTTCGAAGAAGAGATCCTGCCGACGTTGGCGGACAGGAAACTGAAATACGAATTTGCGGACCGGAACTGGGCGGCGGCAGCGGAGAAGATGCGCCAGGCCCAAATGGCGAGCCTGACGCGGCTGCTGGCCTTCGGGGCGGCGGCGGTGCTGGCCGCTGCGCTGACGGTTTATCTCTGCCTGGTCCGACGAAAGCGGGAGTACGCCATCCTCCGGGCGCTGGGCTGCCCGAAGCGGGCTGCGGCCAGGGCGCTGTGGCTGCCGCTGCTGCTTTCTGCCTTTGCCGCGGCGCTGGTCGGCACGGTCCTGGCCGGGTTCCGTTCCGGCCGACAGGCGCAGTCGCTGCTTGCGGACCTGACGGAGGAAGCGCCGGGTCTGTCCGCGGCGGGCTATGGGCTGGCCGGGCTCGGCGTCCTCTGCCTGATCGCCCTGCTCTGCGCGCTTTATCTCCGGTCGCTGGGAAAAAAGTCGCCCCTGTCGCTGCTGCAGGAGAAGGACAGATGAATGCTTCCCGCAGATCCGGGAGTCTCGCCCGCGGCTTGCTTCCGCGGTACGTTTTCCGCCATGCCCGCCGCGCGGCGGCCGGGACGGTCCTGGCCATCCTGCTGGCGGCGCTGCTGACGGGGACCGTGGGGGAGCTTATGCTCCTGCGGACCCGGTACGCCGACCTTGTTTCCTCCTTGGAGCTTGACGTGCGCTTCTTCGGCGGGCTATCCTATTCCAAGGCGAAGGCGCTGGAAAAATCGGGCTTCGTGCGGGACCCGGTCTATCTGAAAGCCTATGAGGCGATGTTTGGGATCTATACCCCCATCACCCTGGTTTTCACCAACCGGACGGACAGCCTGTATGCCGAGCCGGTGACCTGGCTGGAGGGCTGGGACGAAGAGAGCGCCATGTCCGCCGCGGGAAAATACTGCCTGCTGCCCGCCCCCTTCATGGCCGGGGAAGGTCTGGAGCTGGGGGACGAATTCCGCATCAACGAGCGGGACGTGCTGTCCCACGTAATGGAAGAGGGGCAGCCGGTGCCGAAGAACAAGGAAGAAGAGCTGGCCCTGCGGGACGCCAGGCGGCCCAAATACACGGTGATCGGCAGGATCGAGACGGAGGACACCCAGTGGATCGCCGTGGCCCCCGCCTCGTCCTTTCCATACTACGCCGCCTTCCTGGGAGCCGAGCTTTATTTCGACAGCGCCGCGTACAAGCTCCGCAGCTATCATGACGCGGAGGCGTTCCGGGCCTATGTGAAGGAACTGCTGCTGACGGCGCGTGAGCCGCCGGAGTTCCGCATGGACACCGCCGACGCGGACCGGCTGTACCGCAGCTATCGCCTGACAGATACGCTGCTGCCCGTGTCCGTCGCCGCCGCGCTGGTGCTGGGGACGCTGCTGCCGGTCCTCGCCGTTCTCCAGTCGCGGCAGGAGGCGGCCGTCCTGCGGGCCCTGGGCTGGCCGAAGCTTACGGTGCTGGGCCGCTTTGCGCTGGAGCAGGGACTTCTCTGCCTCCTGGGGATCGCCGCCGCTTTGGCGGTCCTGGGGGCAGTCAACGGCCCGGCTGCGATCCCTTCGGCGCTGCCGGGCTATGCTGCGATCCACCTTGCCGTCTGCATTTCGGGCGTCACCGCCGCTTCCGCCGCGATCCTCGCAAAAAGTCCCATGGCGCTGCTGCAAGCCAAAGAATAGCTGTCCTGAGAGACGGAGGTATCTGCAATGTCGGTTTTAACTGTCGAAAATCTGGGCTTCACCTATCCCGGCAGCCGGAAGCCGGTACTGAAAAATGTGAACGCAACCTTTGCACCGGGGAAAACCTATGCGGTCACCGGCCCCAGCGGCAGCGGGAAAAGCACCCTGCTGAGCCTTCTGGCGGGCTTGGAAAAGCCCACGGAGGGCAGGATCACCGTTGACGGGGAAGACCTGGCGGATCTGGATCCGGACCGGTACCGGCGGGAGAAGGTCGCCTTCGTCTTTCAGTCCTACCAGCTGATGCCCCTGCTGACGGCCTGCGAAAACGTCGCCCTCCCCATGGAGATGCGGGGGATCCCCGTTTCGGAGGCGGATGCGAGGGCGAAGGAGCTGCTGGAGTCCGTAGGCTTGCCGGAAAGCCTGCGCCGGCGCTTTCCGGGCAATCTCTCCGGCGGAGAGCAGCAGCGGGTGGGGATCGCCCGAAGCCTCGCCTCCGGTGCGCAGATCATCCTGGCGGACGAGCCTACGGGCAACCTGGACGACGAGAACTCGGCGGCCATCATGCAGCTCCTTCGGACGCAGGCGGCAAAGCGGGATTTCTGCGTCATCGTCGTCACCCACGACGAGGCGGCGGCAGCGGCCTGCGACCAGCGCCTGCGGATGCACGGGGGGATCCTGACGGCTGCGGAAGGAACGGAGGGATGAGCATGGAGATCCGTCTGAGCGGCAGCCTGCGGCGGCTGCGGCAGGAAAAGAAGGTCACCCAGGAGGCCCTGGCCAGGCACCTGGGCATCTCCACCCAGGCCGTGGGGAAGTGGGAGCGGGGGGAGAGCTATCCGGATATCGGGCTGCTCCCGGAGCTCGCCCTGTACTTCGGCGTCTCCGTGGATGAGCTTCTGGACGTGGGCCCGGCCCGCATCGACAAGCTCCTGGCCGACTGCCGGGAGGAGAGCCTTCGCCTGCTCCGGACAGGGGACACGGAAGGGAACATAGCCCTCTGGGAGCGGACCTATGAGCGCCTTCCGGAGGACAGCCGTGCCCTCTGCGGCCTTGTGAGCGCCCTGGCCAATTACCGTGTGTGGCCCATCCCGGTCCCGGAGGCCGAGCGTATCGTTCACCTGGCCAAGAGGCTGCTGGAGCTCTCCGGGGACGTGAATGAAAAGACCATTGCCATCCAGACCCTCTGCATTGTATATACCAGCCTCGGAGACCGGGAGCAGGCCCTGAAATACGCGGACATGGGCGGCGAGCTGAACGCGACCCGCCTGGAGCTGCGCGCCTTCGCCCTGGAGGGCGAGGACGGGGTCCGGGAAAACCAGCGATATATTCTGGAGCTCGTCCGCCGCGCGGCCCAGGCCGCCGTGAACGTCGCTTCCAAGGGAGTGCTGAGCCTCCAGGAGCAGCTGGAGGCCGTCACGTTCGGCATCCGGCTCATGGAGCTTTTGTTTTCTGACGGGAACGCGGGCTTCTACGCCGGCGAACTCTCCTGGCGCTGGCTCACCGCCGCCCTGCTGCGGCTCCGGATGGGCGACGGGGAGGAAGCCCTGCGCGCGCTGGAAAAGTGCGCGGACTGGGCCGAAGCCTCCGTATGCGCCGCCGGAAGGCTCACGGCGCCCATGGTAGACCGGCTGGAATACTCCCCGGAGACCGTCACGAAAAACGCCTCCGGAAACGCCTGCGACTGGCGTCTGCGGGAGCTCGCGTCACCCAATTTCGACGTCCTCCGGGAGCGGGAGGACTTCCGGGAGATCCTGCGGCGGCTGGAGGAACACGCCGAACTGAAATAAGGGCTGAGTACAGCAGGGGCCGGGATCGCTTTTGCGGTCCCGGCCCCGGTATCATTTGAAGTATCAGAGATAGCTGACGTATTCCTCCGTGAATCGGAGGAAGGCATCTGTGAAGAGGGTGGATTCCTCCGCGTTGGAGGAATACTCGTGGGGCATATAGCTGGGATTCTCCGCCTTGAGGGTGTAGATGGCGATGTTGGAGCAGTGGGCGGAGATTCGCTCGAAATTGGTGATGAGGTCGTTGAACACGAAGCCCACGTTGATGGTGCACTTCCCGGTCTGCAGGCGGTTGACGTGGCGCAGCTTCAATTCGTCGCAGATGATGTCGATCACGTTTTCCAGGGGCTCCACCTGCAGGGCCATCTGCGTGTCGTTGGTGCAGAAGGAGGTGGCGGCCAGGTCCGTGATCTCATTCAGAGCCCGGGAGATGGTGGCCAGCTCCACCGTGGCCTCCGGGGAGAAATACTGCTTCTTTTCCTGCATCTCCGTGGCCAGCTCCGCCACGTTCTGGGCGTGGTCTCCCAGCCGCTCCATGTCGCTGATGCAGCTGAGGACCTTTTCCGCCATGCGCTCCTGGGCGGGGAGAGCGTCGGAGGCCAGAAGGCGCAGGATGAAGTCCCCCAGCTTGTCCTCATATTTGTCCAAAAGGCTCTCCCGGGCGGACACCCGCTCCACCACGGCCTTGTCGTATTCCGAAAGGAGGCTCAGAGCGTCGCTGACGGTGGCCTTCGCCACCTCCGCCATCTTCGACGCGGCGGCTACGGAAAGGTTCACCGCCGTGCCGGGATATTTCAGTACGCTGTCCGTGAGCTTCTCCAGGTATTCGCTGTCCGCGTCCTCCGCGGGATCGTAGCGGATGACGCGGTAGCAGAGCTTCTCCAGCAGCCCGTGCAGGGGAGCCATGATCGCTACGGAGAAGACGCGGGTGGAGGTGTTCAGCATGGCGATGCTCAGCGGCCCCGCGGCGCGGTCCGTGAAGCTCAAAAGGCCGAAGGCCCGCAGGATATAGTAGAAGAAGAATACCAGAGCGACGCCCAGGATGCTGCTGGCGACATAAGCCACGGCGGCCCGCTTGCCGTTTTTGCTGGAGCCCATCATGGAGAGCAGCACCGGGGAGCAGCAGCCGATGTTGATGCCCATCACCAGCGGCAGGCAGGCGTGGATGGAGAGGACGCCCGACGTCGACAGAGCCTGTACGATGCCGACGCCGGCGCTGGAGCTCTGGATCACCGCCGCCAGAAGAACGCCGGTGAGCAGGGCGGGCAGGGGATGGGAGAAAAGCGTCAGGATGCTGATGAAGCCCGGATCCTCCTTCAGGGGGGTCATCGCGCCGGACATGGTGGACATGCCGGTCATCAGCAGGGCGAAGCCCAGGAGGATGGAGCCCAGGTTTTTCATCTCCCGCTTCTTCACGAACATGAAGAGCACGATCCCCACCAGGGCGAATACCGGGACGAAGGTCCCCGCGGAGAAGACCCGGGTTATGCCGCTGCTGCCCTCCGTGCCCGCCAGGGACAAGAGCCAGCCCGTCACCGTGGTGCCGATCTGGGAGCCCAGGATCACGGTGATGCTCTGGGCCACCTTCATCATACCGGCGTTCACGAAGCTCACCACCATGACGGTGGTGGCCGAGGAGGACTGAATGATGGCGGTGACGAAAACGCCCAGGAGCAGACCCTTCACCGGATTGGAGGAGAGCTTCCACAAAACGCCCTCCATCCTTTTTCCGGCCAGGCTTTTCAGCCCGCTGCCCATCACCGACATGCCGAAGAGGAAAAACGCCAGTCCGCCCAAAAGGGTGATCACGTCAAATACCGACATAGACCGACCTCGTTCAAGGAAAAGATATTCCTGAATTACACCATTTTAATACTACCACAAAACCGCGAAAAAAGGAATCTTTCTTTCAAGATTTTTCCGTTTCGTCACAATCTGCGGCGGATGGCGGCGGCTTGCAAAGGCAGGATGAGGATGGTATCATGGGGGCGTTGAAAACGGACGGAGGAGGCGCGGACATGCACGACGGAATCTATCGGAAGCTCTGCGAGCTGCTGGCGCTGGAATACAACTGCGAGCCCGGGGATTTCGACGGGGGAGAGAACCGTCTCACCCTGCCCGTCCTGCGGCCGGGACGGCGGGCCTATTCCCCGGAGCCGCCCTTTTTCCAGATGGTCACCACCGGCTCCTGCGCCGTGGCGACCGCGGACGAAGAACTCCACCCCTTCCTGGAGGGCTATCTCCGGAAAAAGCCGGGGCATTGGCTCTTTGAGCTGCCGAATCTGCTGCCTCTGGAGCGGGAGCTGGCGCGATTCGGCCGCACCCTGACCTCCACCTGGCATATGTTCCTGCCCGCGGGCGGCGGCCGGGAGCCCCTGCCTCTGTCCCTGCGCTGGTATTTTGACGAGGAGATCCTGCCCTTCTACGGGGACCCCCGTTTCCCCAACGCCATCTGCCCGGCATACAAGCCGGAGCGGCCGGACCGCATCGTCGTCTGCGCCGTGGAAGGGGAGGAGATCATCGGCATGGCGGGCTGTTCCGAGGACGCGCCGGGCTGGATGCAGATCGGCATCGACGTGATGGGACCCTGGCGCTCCAAAGGCGTGGGCAGCTCGCTGGTGAAGCTCCTGAAGGACCGGATCGAGGCGCGGGGCGCGATCCCTTTTTACGGGACCAGCCTCTCCAACTATCATTCCTGGAACGTGGCCCTGAACACCGGCTTCCGCCCGGCCTGGGTGGAGATCGGGTCGCGGAAGCTCCTGCGCGGGGATTGATGCCGGCCGCAGCCCCGGTCGTCGAAATCCGCCGTTGAAAACCGCGGGATCGGTGCTATAATGGGATAAGATTTCAAGCGGGCATGATGGAATTGGCAGACATGCGAGATTTAGGTTCTCGTGGGCGACCGTCGGGGTTCAAGTCCCCGTGCCCGCACCAGCAAAAAGCAGCCGTGAGGCTGCTTTTTTTGCACAGACCGCCAAAGAAGTACAATAACGGCGTTCCGACAAGCATGGAGAATTGTGAAGGGGGACGGGAATCCCCAACCGTAAATCTATGCAGAATCAGAAAGCATTTTCTGATTTTGCGGTTCAGCATGTCGAAATTTTGTCGATACGCTGGCGGCCGCCGGGGGTTCCCGGCGGCCGTTTCTGCACCTGCCCCTTTTCCCCGACTGCGCCCGCAGACAGCTGCCGTTTCGAAGTTTTTTTGCAAAAGCCGCAAAAACCTCTTGACTATCCCCCTGCGTCATACCCTACGCTGGGGCCGAGGTGATGAAAATGCGCATCGGTGGAAAAGGCGCGGAAGCGGGCGGAGGAAGCCGGGGCCGATGCGGAGAAGCTCTGCGCGCGCCAGGACCCGCCGATCTGCGGGAGGCCGCCGGCGTCCCTGGCCCGCAGCCCGGAGGAAACGGCATCGGCCATCCCCCTGCCCACGGCGGACCGCAGCTGCCATTACCGGAATCGGGAACGGAAGGCGGCGGAGCCCCGTTCCCTCTCCGGTTCATTGGCGTCTGGGCTCGCCATGCCGGTCTGCGTCCTCCGGCTCCTGTCCATGGCGCTGCTGACCTTCACAGCCGCAGGGGATTTGCGGTTCTCACTCAACGAACTGTTGGATTTTTGAAACTATCGTATGGTTGACGGGCTATAAACATTTACAGTAAACTTTTTATAATAGACGGTTTCGGAGCAAAGCTGATGATCACGCCGCTTGCTTGCGGGGGTGTTCTGGAAAACCCATCGAAACCCGGATGTTCATAAAGGAGGTAAACATGATTACAGCAAAGCGAGCCGCAGCCTTTGTTTTGGGAGTCGTCCTTTTTCTGAGCTTACTATGGAGCTTAACGGGCTGCAATAAGAACCCCGCCCCCGAAGGCGGCGGCGTCGGCGCTCCGGGCCCCACGCCCGCGAACAACGCAAACGGCGGAACCGACGGAACCGACGGAACCGCCGAAACCGACGGCAGCGCAGCGTCTGTTCCGGATACCTACGTCTATCACGCCGAATTTGTGCCCGTTTCGGATAACGGCAAGAATGGATTTACCCCCTTTGCCTTCCGGAATGGGCGTATCCTGGCCAGCCGTTATGAGAAGCTCGGGGAGAATATCCCCGAGGGCGTGACCCCGGAATACGAGGGGCAGTACGACGTTTACGGAACGAAGCTATATTTCATCGGGCTGGACGGCAGCGTTCAGGAGGTGGAAGGCTATCAGCCCATGGAGACCGACGAAAACGATTCCTCTTCGATCATCGACACTGTTTTGACCCCGGAGGGCGGGATGGTCTCCTTGGAGGCCCTTTACCGTCAGGTTTACGACGGGCCCGACGATGCGGAGCTCTATTCCGACGAGTGGTATCAGAAGCAATACTACGTCTACCTGAAATCTGAGCAGGAATACTGCCTTCGCTTTCTCGCCGCCGACGGCAGCGAGGAAAAGCGCGTGGAGCTGGACGGCGAGCTGAAGGAAGCATTCGGGGAAAACTGGCAGGATTTCTGTTTCCCCCAAGGCTTCGTCCTGGACGACCGAGGACGGATTTATATCATTTTCAATCAGAATGTCGTCGCTTTGGATGCCGACGGAGGCTTCCGCCGGGTGCTGGAGTCCTCCAGCTGGGTGGAGAACTTGATCCGGCTGCAGGATGGGCGCATCGCTGCCGTTTGTTTGAGTGACGACGGCAGACATCTGAGCATATTGGACACGGAAAGCGTGGCGTTGGACCGGGACCGGGACTATCTTTTGGGCAGCGTCCTGAACGTCACGGCGGGCAGCGGCGAATATGATTTCTGTTATACAAACGGATCCAACTTCATGGGCTATTCGCTGGCTGACAACAAGGCGGAAAAGCTCTTCAACTGGATCAATACCGACATAGAGCCGCCCACCGTGAACCGGGTGTTTGTGACGGAGGATGGGCAGATCGTGACGCTTAGCAGCGAGATGGACGAAAATACAATGGAGATCAAATCCTCCGTCGTCCTAGTGAGACAGATACCCGCCTCCGCTCTTCCCGAAAAAACCGTCCTTACCCTGGCTGTCACGGGCCTGGAAGCAAACCTGCAGAGCCTGGTCTTGAAATTCAACCGCTCAAGTCCCGACGCCCGAATTGAAGTGCTGGATTATTCCGAGTTCGGTTCACTTACCAGGCTGAACACGGAGATCATGGCGGGCAACGTGCCGGACATCCTTTGTCTCAACGGCCTCCCCGTGAGGCGGCTCATGGCGCAGGGCATTCTTGCGGACCTGATGCCCTTCCTGAACGCCGACGAGGAATTGAAGGATCAGCTGCTGGACGGTGTGCTGGAGGCTCTGAAGACCGACGGCAAGCTCTACCGCATCGCTTCCGGCTTCAGCATCGAGACCGTCATCGGCGCTTCCGGCGTTGTGGGCGACACGCCGGGCTGGACCCTGGAAGAGTTTAATGCCGCTCTGGAGCGAATGCCCGCGGGGTGCGAGCCCTTCGGCCAGGGGACCACCCGAACTGCGATCCTGACGCAGTGCGTCAGCATGGAAATGAGCAGGCTGGTAGATTGGTCTGCCGGCGTCTGTGCCTTTGACACCCCCGTTTTCACCGAAATCCTTGCCTTCGCCGCGCAGTTCCCCAAGGAGTTCGACTGGACAAGCACGGAGCGGGAGGACGATTTTGATCGGATTTCAGCCGGACGTCAGATGCTTCATATCAACCGGATCAGCGATTTTCAGAGCTTCCAGATGTACGATGCGATCTTCGGCGGAGACGCGACGTTCATCGGTTTCCCCACCGCCGAAGGGACCGGCAGCATGATTAACATCGACGGTTCCGGTTACGCCATCTGTGCAAAGAGCGAACATAAGGACCTGGCATGGCAGTTCCTCCGCCCGGTGATGACGGCGGAATACCAGGAGCGGTTACTGTGGAGCCTGCCCACCAATCGGGTGGCCTTTGAAAAGAGCCTGGAAAAGGCCATGACCCCGCAGTATATGAGAAATGCGGACGGGAGCTTCCTCCTGGACGAGAACGGAGAGAGGATCGAGCAGGACCGCCTGGTATGGAGGCTGGGGAGCCTCACGGTGCATATCAAAGCGCTGACGCAGGAGCAGGCGGATAAGCTCCTGGAGCTGGTTAGGACCACCACCAAAGTGCGGTATTCTGATTCGGAGCTCATGACTATGATTACAAGCGAAGCCGAGGCCTTTTTCAGCGGGCAGAAAACCGCGGAGGAAGTGGGCAAGCTGCTGCAAAGCAAGATATCCATCTACATGAATGAACAGCGATAAGTGATCCGGAAACGGATCCTGCGGCCGGATGGCCGCCTGCCGGGGAAACAGGCACAGGGTGCGTTCTTTCGCATCTTGTGCCTTGTTTTGGTTTGTGATAATATAAACAGTAATCGGTACGCCGTGTCGGAGCATCCCGGCGTAGAGAGCGGAAGCGGCGCGCGGCGCAGGAGAGGGAAGTGCGGTAAATGGATATGCAGAAGGAGCTCCGGGAGGCCATCGCGGCGGCAGACGCCGCTCTGGCGAGCCTGGAGAGGGCCAGGGCCTCCCTGAGAAGCGCCCGGAACTGGGGCATCTACGATATCCTGGGCGGCGGCCTGATCAGCGGCCTCGTGAAGCGCAGCAGGATGCGCTCTGCCGGGGAGGAGATGGAGGAGGCCCGCCGGGAGCTTTCCCGCTTCCGCCGGGAGCTGGAGGACGTGGACCGCGTCATCGATCCCGGCTTCACGAATTTCGACCTCGGCGCCTTCGGCGACCTGTTCATGGACGGCTTCCTCTTCGATCTCATCGCCCAGGGGAAAATCAGCGACGCCAGGGAGCAGGTGGAGCGGGCCATCGTCGAGGTGCGGCGCATTCGGAGCCGCCTGGCGCAGCGGCTGGAGGGCTGACGCGCCCACGATCCGAAAGAACAGGGGAGGAAGACGCCTATGTTTTATACCTTCGGAGAGACGCTTCGGGAATCGGAGCGCTTGCCCGGCGGGGCCGGGCGGCTCGTCGCCGCCTATCTCCGCAGCGGCGAGCTGCAGGAGATGAGGGCCGCCTTCGGCTTTTCCGAGGCCAACGTGGAGGCCTGCCGCAGCGCCAACATGTTCTTCCGCTCCGGCGTGGAGGTATACGACGGATATACCTTTACGGAGCTGCGGATCGCCGACCCGGCGGACCCGGAGGCGGAGGACGACTGTGTGGCCCTTTTCATCCGGAAGGACCTTTTTCTGGTGGTGGACGTGCTGGATAAGGACCGGTCCACGGAACAGAAGTTCCAGCAGGCCCTGCGCCGCTTCCCGCCCCAGAGCATATCCCTGGAGAAGCTCATCTATGCCTTTTTGGACGCCCTGGTAGCCCGGGACATCACCATGGTGGAGAGCACCGGCCAGGAGGTCTCCCAGCTGGAGGAGCGGGTGCTGAAGGACGAGGCGGACCGGGATTTCAACCTGACGCTGCTGGGCCTGAAGAACCGACTTCTCAGCGCCCACAACTATTATGAGCAGCTGCTGGACATCACCGAGGCCCTGGCGGAAAACGAAAACGATATCTTCGACAGCGAAAGCCTCATGTACATTTCCAATATCGACAAAAAGATCGTCCGTCTGCGGGAGGACGTGGACTCTCTTTCCAACGCCGTGGTGCACCTGCAGGACGCCTATTCCGCCTATCTGGACATGAAGATGAACCATACCATGAAGCTCTTTACGGTGATCACCAGCATCTTTTTCCCGCTGACCATCATCGTCGGCTGGTACGGAATGAACTTCCAGTCCATGCCGGAATTCACCTGGCGCTTCGGCTATCTCTACGTGATCCTGCTCTCCATCGCGGTCGTGGCGTCCTTCATCGTTATCGGAAAACGAAAAAAGTGGTTCTGATATAAGAAATCCGCCCGCGCTTTCGCGCCGGGCGGATTCTTTCTGAAAGAGCAAATGGGGAGCGCTTTTCGGCGCTCCCCATTTTGGAACGAACTCAGATGTGGAGGCAGCCCTGGAAGGCCTGGTTGACGGCCTCAGAGATGGTGCCGGCCTTGTTGTTGCAGTCGCCCACAATGACGACGCTGGTCTCGGGGCAGGAGTGGCGCAGCTGATCCACCAGCTCGAGGCGGGGACGGATGCCCATGGCCAGAAGCACGGTGTCGGCCTTGAACTCCTTGAGCTCGCCGGTCTTCACGTCCTTGGCGACGACGCAGTCGTCCTTCACTTCCTCAAGGGCGGTGCCGTAGAAGACGTCGAACTTGATGCCGTCATCGGCCATCTTCTTCATCAGGTCGCGGCTGCCGCGGGACTTGAACATGGCGG
>JAEEGL014131272.1_pt1 | contig 26032 bp, 22 predicted proteins | sample 9134231 | NCBI WGS metagenome assembly JAEEGL01 (sample SAMN16246548, study PRJNA631951) | gut metagenome | biome: gut microbiome; feature: rumen; material: fiber-attached | host: Bos | place: Iran: Karaj | collected 2018-10 | reverse complement strand
GTCCTTCTTGAACAGCTTCCTGACATTGGCCGGATCCAGCAGTTCCATATTGGCCCGGTAGTACTCCGGCAGAGAATTCAGGCAGGCAATGTATCCGCCGACCGGCACACCCTGCACCAGCAGAGAATCCACCTTGTCGCGCAGAATATCCTTGAACCAGTACAGCGCTGAGGTCTCATACGCTTCCTTTACCAGGGAGATGAACAGATCCTTGCGCATCAGATACGCTTCCATGGAGATCTTCGCTCTCTGGTAGCGTCCCATGTTCCGGCGGATGACCGTTACCCGGTGACCCTTGTTCATTTCCAGGCTGTCGCACCCCAGATACCTCGTTCTGCCCTGGTTGGTATTCATGTACAGCACGGATACATCCGCCTTTGTACGCTCATGTTCCTTGAGCAGATCATTGAAATCATACGAATAGACAAAGTAGGACGGTGCTACCAGCACATAAGGCACATTGGTCCCCTCGATGTACTGCATATTCAGCATGAAGTTCGCTACGTCCGTATTGTATACCGGCGCAGGGAATTCCTTCTCACCGTAGAGGATCCTCAGGTTGCCCCGCTTGGAGTTGATATTGTAGTCCGAACCATCCCGCAGATGCTCGAACAGATTGCGCGGCTTTTCCTTGCAGTAGACCTGCACATTGTCGATGCCGCTGTTCGTCATATTGCTCAGAACGAAGTCGATCACACGGTACCGTCCCATCATGCCGATCGCGGCTACAGGCCGGAATTCGTCCAGTCCGTCAATGGAGACCGTATTGTCTTCAAAACTGATAATGCCCAATGCTCTCATACAGCCTTTTGCCCTCCTGCTACCAACAGAATATGTTCACTGTCCGCGGAGCCGTATACCGCTCCTGCCGGTATCTTGATCTCATCCTCTACCACACAGCGTGTAAGCTTTGCGCCTTCCCCGATGACCGCACCGGGGTTGACGACGCAATCGATGACCTCTGCACCTTCACCGATGACTGCGTTCGCACCGATCACCGAATTCACAGCCTTGCCGTAGACTGCGCAGCCTTCGGTGATGGAACAGTTCGCGATCTCCGCATTCGGACCGATGTACTGCGGAAGAATGTTCTCGCTCTCTGTGTAGATCTTCCAGTCATCCTCCATCAGATTGAGCCTGGATGAATCATCCAGAAGATCCATGTTCGCCTCCCACAGCGAATCGATCGTACCTACATCCTTCCAGTATCCCCGGAAACGGTAGGCATACAGTTTCTTCTCATCGTTCAGGTAGGCAGGAATGATATCCTTGCCGAAGTCGTGGGAACTGTTGGCATCCTTCAGATCCTTCATCAGATACCTGCGCAGGGTTTTGTAGCTGAAGATGTAGATGCCCATGCTCGCCAGATTGGACTTCGGATGCGCAGGCTTCTCTTCGAATTCCAGAATCCTGTCCTTCTCGTCCGTGTTCATGATGCCGAAGCGGGACGCTTCCTTGAACGGCACTTCCAGCACGGCGATTGTTGCGTCCGCATCCCTTGCAATGTGGAACTTCAGCAGCTGATCGTAGTTCATCTTGTAGATGTGGTCACCCGAGAGAATCAGGACATATTCCGGATCCAGATTGTCCAGGAAGTCCAGATTCTGCGTAATCGCATCGGCTGTTCCGTTGTAGACCTGGAAATCCTCGGAGGACTTCTCCCGCGGCGTCAGCACAAAGACTCCGCTGCCGTTTCCTTCCATACCCCACCGGTGTCCACCGGCTACATAAGCATTGAGCAGCACCGATTCGTACTGTGTCAGCACACCGACTGTGGAAATGCCTGAGTTGGCACAGTTGCTCAGCGGAAAATCAATGATCCTGTACTTGCCGCCGAAGTGTACCGCAGGCTTTGCAATCTTCGTTGTCAAGTCAAAAAGCCGGGTTCCTCGGCCCCCGGCCAGGATCATCGCAACCATATTATTTGATCTCATAACGTTTTCCTCCAGAAATCCCGTTAGGTACCTTTATTATAATACGATCGGACGCATTTATCCTATACAATTGTTAACGTTTACGGAAAAGGCAGGCATCCTGTGCCTGCCTTATGCTGTTTCCTGTTTACTGCAGGATTCCTTTCTCCTTCAGCCATGCTCTGGCATAGCTGACGAAGTACAGAGATCCGCAGATCAGCACCGTGCCTTCTCCACATTCCCGGACAGCTGTATCAATGGCTTCCTTGTAATCCGGTATCACGGTCTGGGTGCCGGAATTCAGGTGTTCTCCGCTGTCTGCCCGGTAGTACGGGATCTCGGTAATGATCAGCCGGTCCACCGTACTCTCCAGCATCTGCTCCATCTCCGGCCCCTGCTTGTCCCTGAGCGCTGTAAATACGCAGATGATCGGTCCGGGCAATTGCTTCGCTGAGTTCACCAGTGCCCGCATGCCCTCTTCATTGTGCGCGCCGTCCATCACGATCCGCGGTGATTCGCACACTGTTTCGAAACGCCCCTTCCAGAGGCTTCCGCTGATCGCGTCCACTACCCGGGGATCACAGATGTCCACGCCCAGCAGCTCTGCCGCAGAAAGCGCCAGAACCGCGTTTTTCTTCTGATACTGCGCCGTTGTCGAAAGGGTATACTCTGTATCCCCCAGACGGAAGGAACGCTCGGAAACGTCCTCAAACGGCCTCATGCGGAAGAAAGCCGCATCCATCCGGTCCGCCTGCTCCTTCACCGTCGCTGCCGCTTCCGGAAGCAGATCACCGATGATCACTTTTCCGTGCTCCTTGATGATTCCTGCCTTCTGGTACGCAATTTCTTCCAGCGTATCGCCGAGTACATTCATATGATCGTAGCCGATGGTCGTGATTATCGAAAGATCCGGACGGTTCAGCGCATTCGTCATATCCAGCAGACCGCCCAGCCCGGTTTCAATGACCGCAATATCCACCTCTGCATCCCGGAAATACAGGAAGCCGATCAATGTCACGCACTCGAACATGGACAGCTTCTCCCGCTCAATCAGCTCATACAGCTGATTGACATACCCCAGGTAGCGCTCTTCCGGGATCAGTTCATCATTGATCCGGATTCTGTCCCGGTGTTCATCCAGATGCGGCGATGTAAACAGCCCGGTGCGGTAACCAAGGGACACAAAGATGTCCTTCAGATAGTTGCACGTACTGCCTTTGCCGTTCGTACCGGCTACGTGGACGGTACGGTACGCATCCTGCGGATTGCCGTATTCCGCCAGGATCTCCCGGAAGCGCATCAGTCCGGTGCCCTTCCCTCTCCGGTTCATTACATAGTTTTCGGCATCCAATGCATTACTGAACATGTTCCAGATTCCTTATCTGCCAGTCTACCGGTTCCTTTCCCCTGCCGGACAGGAACTCATTCGCCCGGGCAAAGTGCCCGCACCCGAAAAAGCCGTAATACGCACTGAGGGGAGACGGGTGCGGTGCTTCCAGCACCAGATGCTTTGACGCATCGATCAGGCCGGCCTTGGACCGCGCATTCCTGCCCCAAAGCAGGAACACCACCGGATCCTCCCGGTCATTGATGCGCCGGATTGCCCGGTCCGTAAAGATCTCCCATCCTTTGTTCGCATGGGAAAGCGGCTTCGACTCCGCTACTGTCATGACCGTGTTCAGCAGGAATACACCCTGCTTCGCCCAGGGCATCAGATATCCATTGTCCGGTACATAGCAGCCCAGTTCATCCTTCAGCTCCGTGAAGATGTTCTGCAGACTGGGCGGGATCTTCACCCCCGGGTTCACCGAGAAGCACATCCCGTGCGCCTGCCCCCGCTGGTGGTAGGGATCCTGCCCCAGGATCACCACCTTGATCTTCGCGTAGTCCGTATGCTCGAACGCGGAGAAGACCTGCTGCTTCGGTGGATACACCGGTCCCTGCTCATAGGCATCATGTACAAACGAGGCCAGCTTTGCAAAGTAGTCCTCATGGAACTCTTTCTGCAGCCAGTCATACCAATCATTGTGGATCATCACTCATCCCCGAAGGTCTTCTTCCGGGAATTCCGGATGAGCAGGACAGCCAGGGCCAGCACGATCACCGCACCGACACCGGCAATGATGAACGGAGTCTTCGATCTCGGCATTTCCGTACCGTGGTGGATGTACTGCAGAGCCATCTCCTGGTTCACGCCCGGCAGCTTCATTGCCTGATCAAACCAGCAGTCGAGGTAGGTAAAGTCCTCGGATACTTGATGGCCGGACTTTTCGATGTACTGTACAAGATCTTCCTCGACCAGGTCAAACGGCCGGTCACCGTTTACCAGCAGTACTTCATTGAACTTCCGGAGATCGAAATCCTTGCCCATGCTGACGGCGGCCATGGATCTCAGGGCGAGGAACTGAGCCAGGCCCACGCCGTACGGCAGGATCTGCCCGGGCGCATCGATGACAAAATCATACATGTCCTGGGCCATCTCACCGTTGAATCCATGTTCATCCATCCGGACTTTCAGATCGGAGACCGTCCAGCCCAGACCATTGACACCCAGATCGCAGTACGCATTGAATACATAGCCGAGCATGGTATCGATCTCATGCATCAGCGCAACATCTTCATCCAGACCGCTGTACTCCCAGGAGGACAGTTCAGCGTACATTCCCCAGCCTTCCGTGTAGCCCATATTCTTCATGGTCGACCGGGCAGGATGCGGCTTTGTATTCAGATACCAGGTAATCTGGTACAGATGCCCGGGGAAGCCTTCGTGCGCCAGCGTTTCGTACATGGTATTCGTATCGCTGACAAGATCACCGTTGATGCGCACCACATTGTCGCGGATATCATCGATCGGCGGCTCCAGATAGTATGCCATCGTTGAATCGTTCGCAACGCTCGGATCCAGGTAGGACACCTCATAGACCACTTCCGGACCGTCCGGATACTGCTCCTTCACATGCGCCTGATGATAGTTCAGGATGTCTTCTGCACTGTCAAAGTCAACCACTTCTTCGTAACGGTCGAAGATATCCTGCGCAGAGAAATAGAGAACCATATAGTAGCCCAGGCCTTCTTCCAGAACACCGTCCAGGAAATCCACCTGTTCCTGAATGCTCATGGAGGAAGAAGTCTTGTACGCAACCAGGGAACGGTAGTATTCCTCACCGCCCGGATAATTGATCATGCCGCCTTCATAGCGCCCGGAGCCGCGCAGCTTCTCCAGCTCATCCCAGGCTTTGCGGTACGCCGGGAATACGACGTTCAGTACAATATCCCGGTTCCTCTTCTTGTAGCTGTCCCTTTCCGTGGTGCTCAGCCCATCGAACGCATCCACCTTCTTGTCGAAGATGACAATCAGCGGACACTCTTCCCCTTTATCCAGGAAATCCCGGATCCAGTCCTCTGCTTCATCCAGCAGACTATCACGCAGGAATACACCTTCCGAAGCCTGCCACTGTGTCAGCTCGATCGCTTCGTCCATGTATTCATCCACCGTATCAAGTACAGCCAGATAATCATCGAAGTCTTCCTGATCCCGGAAAACAAACTCCGTGAAGTTGGTCACGATGTTGTCCAGAATACCGTTGTTCGGATTGAAATAAGCATCCAGCAGTGGATTGTTGAGGCCGATGAGATTTGTCAGGTAGTTGTCGTATACCCGGTAGTCGATCTGCTGCTCAGCGCTCAGCTTGTCGTAGTTGAAGGAATGCAGCGTATCCAGTGCTTCGCGGTAGATATCACTTGCTTCTTCATAGCTTTCCTTCGTAGCAGTACCGAAGATCAGCTCCGGCTTCTCAATACCGTACTTCCCATAGTCCCTGACACCGTAATGCAGGGTCATATAGTCCGACTCCATGGTTTCCACGAACTCTTCCGTCAAGAACTCATCGAAATCCTGATCCTCCGCGCGGACCCCTGCGGTACTGTTCAGTACCAGTACTGTACACAGAAGCGCGCCATACCATTTCTTCATCATTTTCCTTGCCCTCACTCTTCTTCCAGAACAACGGTGCCGAATGCCGGAATCACCGACTTTCCCCATTTTTTGCTGTGTTCTCCGGGATTCAGCACAACCCGGACCGTTCCGTAATCGAACAGGTACAGTCCTTCGGATGTCCATACCTTCAGACTGTCCGTATTCAGCCGTTTCCGCAGTGCGATCGCTTCCTGGACCTGCTTCACTGTTTCGTACTCTGTACGGCAGCGGCGCCAGTCAAACCCGTTCACCGCATCACCGGCGCAGTAGCTGTTCGTCCGCCCGCCTTTGCTGGCGTAGTATTCCATTCCTGCATGCAGGAACGGGATGCCCCTGCTCAGCAGCATTGTTTTGATCATCAGTACCTGCCGCTTCCGCAGGACCTCCTTCGGCTCATCCGAACAGGCGCACAGTTTATCCCACAGAGTACTGTTGTCATGGCTTTCCAGATAGTTCACGGATTTCCCCGCGTCATCAAAGATATGCCGGCTGCCTTCCAGTACCGCAATGACTTCCTCGTTGGAATACTCTCCGCCGCTCAGCCATCCCTTCTCACCCAGGCGGTCATCTCCTGTACCGCCTTTGATGACATCCCGGAAACGATCGTTGAAGTGGCCTACCCCCGGCATCTTCGCCTGGTTGGCGATGGAAGCCTTGCGGTCCTGTCCCAGCAGAGTCGGCATGTCCCAGCCTTCGCCGTAGATCAGAGCACTGCGGTCATAGGCCAGGGCTCTGTCCCGGATCCGGTTTACTGTATCTGTATCGAGAATGCCCATCAGGTCCAGACGCAGTCCATTGACCCCGTACAGTCCGAACAGCACATCCACTGTACGCAGGTACAGCTGCCTGACCATCACCCGCTCACTGTCCAGATCATTGCCGCAGAACGTTCCGTTTGACGGTGTACCATCCCCGTTCCAGCGGAAGTAGTAGTACGGTACCGTCATGTTCAGATCGCTTCTCTGCAGATCATAGACATGGTTCAGCACAGCGTCCACCGTCAGACGGATGCCCTTGCGGTGCAGTGCTGTGACCATCTTCCTGAATTCCGTCACCCTTGCGTAGGGATCCTGCGGGTCTGTACTGTAGCTGCCTTCCGGCACCAGGAAGCTCAGGGGATTGTATCCCCAGTTGTATGTCATTTCGGGATAGCGTTCGTCTATGCCTTCAAAGTCACCGACCGGCTGCACCTGTACATGGCTGACACCCAGCATGGCCAGGTAATCCGCACCGCACGGCATTCCGTCCAGCTCCCGGTCCTCTTCGCACAGTGAGAGATACTTGCCGTGGTATTCTCCCGGCCAGGAGGACAGCACGGTCAGATCCCGGATATTCATTTCATAGATGACCGGGTCGCTGCACGGAGGCAGCGGTGCATCCTCGATCCCCATGATCTCTCCCGGATCGATGACGGCGCTGTATTCGTGGTCCGCTGTACTGCTCAGAGCGTAGGGATCGCAGCAGCGAACGGATTCTGTATCCCGCACAATGATGTACATGTACAGCGCATGCTTCAGATCACCCTCTACCCGTACGGCAAAAACCCCGCCTTTCTGCCGGGTCATTGCATGGTAGGATACCGTATCACCCTGATGAAGCTCCACCAGTGCACTGCGCGACGTCGGTGCCCAGAGGCGGAACTCCGTACCTTCCGGTTCGTAAAGCGCCCCGAGCTGTGTATCCGTTGTGCAGTATTCCTCAAACCAGTCCGTTTTGACGATGAAGCGCGGCTGTACCGGGCATTTTGCACCATAGCGGTCCGCCACCATCAGCCGGTCCTCCAGGCTGAACGGTGAATCGATCGCCAGTGCGTACTCCACGCCGTCCGGACGCTCTGTACGCCCTACCAGGCTGCAGGGTACAGCGTGTTCATTGATGCGTACATAAAAGCCTCCGGTATCCCCGTTGTAATAGTACTTCTCCGCTATGACCGTAATCCGGTCAAACGCATCAAGATACGCTTTCATCTTCCTTCAGTGTCACCGGCGATACATGCCAGATCTCATCTGCATATTCCTGTACGGCACGGTCACTGGAGAAGTAGCCCGACTTCGCAATGTTCACCAGGCAGCTCTTCGCCCAGTTCCTGCGGTCATGGTAGCGCTTCTGGATTTCTTCCTGTGCCTTTGCGTAGGCATCGAAGTCCGCCAGGACCATGTATTCATCGTTCTTCCGGATGAGCTCCTCATAGATAATTCGGAAATCATCGCGGTTCTCCGACCATGTACCATCAATCAGTGAACTGACCGCTTTGCGGATCGTAACGTTGCTGTTGTAGAGCTCCAGTGCCTGATAGGACGGCTTGCGGTTCCGGATCTCATCTACGTTCATACCGAAGATGACATCGTTCTCCCTGCCTACCAGGGCGTCGATTTCTACATTCGCACCGTCCAGGGTTCCCAGTGTAATCGTACCGTTCATCATGAACTTCATATTACCCGTACCGGACGCTTCCGTACCGGCCATACTGATCTGTTCGCTGATATCCGCACCGTTGGTGAGGTACTCTGCCATTGTTACCCGGTAGTTGGGCAGGAATACAACCTTCAGCTGGCCTTTCACATCCGGATCATTGTTGATCTTTCTGCCGACCGCGTTGATCAGCCGGATCACTGCTTTGGCAAACCGGTAGGACGCAGCCGCCTTCGCCGCAAAGATGAATGTATGCGGCTCGATCATCATCGAAGGATTCTCCTTGATCTTCTGGTACAGAGAGATTACGTACAGAATGGCCAGCAGCTGGCGCTTGTAGCCGTGCAGACGCTTTGCCTGTACATCGAAGATGGAGTGCCGGTAAACGATGACACCTGTATCCCGGTAGATTCTGTCTGCCAGCAGATCCTTGCGCTGCTGCTTCACCGCCAGGAAGCGGTCCTGCACTATCGGATCATCCACAAAGTCCATCAGTTTCTCCAGCTCTGACAGATCCTTCCGGTAGCCGGTGCCGACCACATCGTCCAGGAAGGCCGAAAGCTCCGGATTGCCGTAGAGCAGGAACCTTCTCGGTGTGACACCGTTCGTCTTGTTGGAGAAGCGCTCCGGCCACATCTCATAGAAATCCTTGAACAGACCGTTCTCAATGATGCCTGTATGGATCTTCGCAACACCGTTGATGCTGTGGCAGCCGATGACAGCCAGGTTGGCCATGTGCACCAGACCATCGGAAAGGATCCGTGTACGCTGCACCATGCCCCAGCGGTTCGGATACTGGCTCAGCACCGACGCAGCATACCGCCGGTCCATCTCCTCAATGATCAGATAGATTCTCGGCAGCAGCTTCTGGATCATTCCGGCCGGCCAGCGCTCCAGCGCTTCCTGCATGACCGTATGGTTCGTATAGGCCATCACGTTCCAGGTAATCTCGAACGCTTTCTGCCAGGACATCAGATATTCATCCATCAGAATGCGCATCATTTCCGGAATCGCCAGAACAGGATGGGTATCATTCAGCTGCACGACGGCCTTCTCCGCCAGATTGTCCAGCGTACCGTAGCGCTCCATATGCATGCGCACCAGTGTCTGGACACCGGCCGAGACAAAGAAGTACTGCTGCTTCAGCCTCAGCATCTTGCCTTCTTCCGTCGAATCATCCGGATACAGGTTCTGGCAGATCGCATCGACATCGGACAGATACTTCCGGTAGTCCTGGTTCTCCGGCGCCTGCGCAGACGGCTCTGCCGACCACAGACGCAGGTTGTTCGTCATCTCCGTACCGGAACCGATCACCGGAACGTCGTACGGAACCGCCGCAACCTTGACCGTATTGTAGTGCCGGAAGCGCAGATCCCCTCCGGCATCCACAGAAGTATCAATGGAGCCGTAGAAGTCTACTTCCACTGCTTCGTTCGGCTGGCGCACTTCCCAAGGGAAGCCGTCCTTCAGCCACATATCCGGCTTTTCTACCTGATTGCCCTGGGCATCGATCTCCTGACGGAACAGACCGTACTTGTAGCGGATGCAGATACCGCGCACCGGCAGGTTCAATGTGGAGCTGGACTCCATGTAGCATGCCGCCAGCCTTCCCAGACCACCGTTGCCCAGTCCCGGCTCCGCCTCCGCTTCCTTCAGTTCTTCGTAGTCCACCTTCAGTTCCTTCAGACCATCCCGGACCATCTCATAGAGCCCCAGGCTCTTCAGATTGTTCTCCAGGCTCCTGCCGATCAGGAACTCCAGCGAGAAATAGTAGACCATCTTCGTCTGCTGTTCCCTGAGCGCCATCTGTGTCCGGTACCAGTTCTCCGTAGCGTAGGCCCGGATCATCTCGCCCAGCATCAGGTAGCGTTCGATTGCCGATGTTTCCTCTACGGATCGTCCGTAGGTGGATACGATTTTCTCTGTATACTCTTCCTTGAATGTTGTTTTGTCGTTAAACATGCTGTTTTCTGCCCTTCCTATGGTACAGCCAGATTCCCGCGAACGGAGCCAGATCCACCCGGATCCGGTGCGCAAATTCTCTGTACTCTTCACGGTATGTCCGCAGGGTACGTTCGTTCACCCTGCCGCATCCGTTGTAGATATCCTTTTCGGAGTTGAGTAGTTCCTTCCACCATCCGCCCTGCGGCACAGAGACCGGGAACCCTTCCCGCATCACCGGTGTCATGTTCAGGACACAGAGGATATACTCATTCTCGTCTTCCCTGTAGAAACTGTAGACCGAATTCTCCGCATCGTCCGGATCCACCCAGCGGAAGCCGAAGTCCTCGCGGAAATCATACTTCCACATGCACGGATGGTCACGGTAGACATGGTTCAGATCCGTAAAGAAGCGCAGGAATGAATCATGCCGCGGATACTGCAGCAGGAACCAGTCCAGCTCCTTGATCTCATCGAATTCCCGGAACGATGCAAGCTCATTGCCCATGAAGTTCAGCTTCTTGCCCGGATGCGCGAACATGTACATGTACAGGTTCTTCACCTGGGCGAACTTGTCTTCATAGCTGCCCCACATCCGGTCGACCATGGTCTTCTTTCCGTGGACATTCTCATCATGGCTCAGTGTCAGCATGAACCTCTCCGACCAATAGTAGGCCATGGAGAATGTAATCTTATTGTGATGCCATTTCCGGTAGACCGGATCCAGCTCATAGTACTTCAAGGTATCGTTCATCCACCCGAGGTCCCACTTGTAGTCGAACTCCAGTCCTCCGTAGACGGAACCATGCGTCACCTTGGAATACGCACTGCTGTCCTCCGCGATCATCATGACCTGCGGATAGCGTTCATGCAGCATCCAGTTCATACGCTTCATGAAATTCAGCGCGCCCTCATTGGCACCCCGGTTGGAATTGCCGCCCCAGTATATCATATTGGATACCGCGTCCACCCGGATTCCATCAATATGGTACACCTCCAGCCAGAAAGAAGCAGCGCTCATCAGGAACGAACGCACTTCCTCCCGCCACAGATCAAAGTACAGGGTACCCCATTCCGTGCCGGCATCCATTTCATTAGGATACTCGTATAACGGGCTCCCGTCAAACAGACGCAGTCCGAAATCGTCCTTGACAAAGTGCACAGGCACGAAATCCATGATGATTCCGATGCCCGCACGGTGGCAGGCATTGAAGAAGGACGCTGCTTCTTCCGGGCTGCCGTAGCGCGATGTCATCGCATAGTATCCGCTGGGCTGATAGCCCCAGGAACCATCGAAGGGATACTCGTTCAGCGGCATCAGTTCGATATGGGTATACCCGTGTTCCAGAACGTAGGGGATCAGTTCCTCTTCGAGCATACGGTAGGTCATATACTGCTCCGGACAGCTCTTCCAGCCGCCCGCAAAGACCTCGTAGATGCTCATCGGCCGGTCAAAGTTCCGGCTTCTGGTCTGCATCCATTCCTCATCGCTCCAGGAAAGGTGTCCGGGATCCCAGACCCGGCTGGCGCTTTCCGGACGGACTTCACTGAAGAAGGCATAGGGATCCGCCTTCCAGCGCAGGGAGCCGTCTCCTGTACGGATGCAGTACTTGTAGGAGGCTCCTTCCGGTATATCCGGTATGAACAGGCTCCAGATCCCGGCAGCTTCCGTACGCTGCATGCGGTACTCATCCGGGCGCCAGTCATTGAAACTGCCGATGACACTGATCTCAGCCGCGGCAGGTGCATATACTGTAAAACGTACGCCGTGACGGCCTTCTTCGCACACTGTGTGCGCGCCGAAAACGCGCCAGGCATCCAGGCATCTTCCTTCATGGAATTCTTGTATAAGCCGAGGATCCATAACAAAAACCTCCGTTTTCCCGTTTATATAACTATAACAAAAAAAGAAGTGATTCAGAATCACTTCCTTTGTTCTCATGATTATTCCATGAGCAGCTTCATTGCGTCACGGTAGCGCTCGCTCTGCTCTTCCGCTTCTTCTTCCGAAGAACCGCATACGCAGAAGTAGATCTTGATCTTCGGCTCCGTTCCGCTCGGCCTTACAGCAATCCAGGAACCATCGTCCAGGAAGTACTTCAGGACATTGGATCTGACAAACCCGTGCAGCTCGTTGACACCGAGATCGTCGCCTTCCTCCATGGTATCAAAGTCCTGCCAGCGGACAACACGCGCATCATCGATATCCGTCAGACGGTCATTGCGCAGGCTGTCCATGAGCTCCTTCATCCGCAGAGCACCGGAGGCGCCGGAGAGAACGATGGAGACCTGGGACTCATTGTAGTACCCGTGTTCCTTCCAAAGGCCGCGCAGCACATCCATGAGCGTCATACCGCGCTCCTTGTACCAGCACGCCGCCTCAGCCAGCATCAAGCATGCCTGCGGGGCATCCTTGTCCCGGACAAACGGCCGGATGAGGGAACCGTAGGACTCTTCATAGCCGAAGACATAGTTCTTTTCACCGGTCTTTTCGTATTTCGCTACCTTTTCACCGATGAACTTGAAGCCGGTCAGGGTCTTCTCCGTCTCAACACCGTACTTCGCTGCCGTCAGATCGCCCAGATCCGAAGTCACAACCGTATTGAACATGACCGGATGCTCAGGCATCAGACCCTTCTCCTTCATCTGGGACAGAATGTATTCAATCAGTACAGCACCGGACTGGTTGCCGGTCAGCAGACGGTATTCCTCACCGTCCCGCACACCGACGCCCATACGGTCCGCATCCGGATCGCAGACCAGAATGATATCTGCCTTCGCTTCTTCCGCATACTTCAGAGCCAGCTCGTATGCCCCGTGCACTTCCGGGTTCGGGGAAGCTGTCCGGGCAAAGTCGGGATCCGGATCGCACTGCTCCAGTACCGGAATGACCTGGTATCCGCACTCCTGCAGTATGGTGCGCACCGGAATATTGGCGGTACCGTGCTCAGGAGAGAACACGATCTTCACATCGTCCTTGCGTACATCCGGATTCAGCTGGATGTCCTTCACAGCATCGTAGTAGACACGGTCCACATCCTCACCGATGACCGTAATCATCTTCTGCTGCTCTTCCGTAGGATCGGCCTTTACCGACAGTTCATCCGTTACAGCGTTGACTTTTTCCGTGACGGCGTCTGCCAGGTGCGGCACCAGCTGGCATCCCTGGTCGTCATACAGCTTGTAGCCGTTGTACTCACCCGGGTTGTGGCTGGCGGTGATCATGATGCCGCCTGTGCAGTGCAGATGCCTGACAGCGAAGGAAAGCTCCGGCGTCGGGCGCAGGGAATCAAACACAAACGAAGGAATACCGTTGCACGCCAGTACAGCCGCACAGTCAAACGCAAACTGCCGGGAATTGTGCCGGTTGTCATAGCCGATCGCAACGCCCTTCTCTGCTGTGCCCTGTTCATTGATCCAGTCAGCGAATCCTTTGGTTGCCTTACGGATGGTATGGATGTTGATGCGTGCCGTACCGGCACCCATCACACCGCGCATGCCCGCTGTACCGAATTCGATCATACTGTAGAACGCATCGTTGATCTGCTCCTCGTTCATCTGCTCCATTTCCTGCTTCAGAGCCGGGTCCAGATCCGGATGGTTCAGCCATCTCTCATAGTTCTTTCCTGCATCCATATTCTTTCTCCTTCAAAACATGAAGACACCCGGAGGTGCCTCTGATACTTGCTTTATTTGATAACCGCCTGCTGGCGCAGTACGTTCACGATGGTCTCGATTGCCTGCTCTTCATCATCCCCGTCACAGGTGATCGTGATTTCCGACTGCGTTGGCACACCAAGGGACATAACGCCCATGATCGACTTCATATTGACCGTCTTGTCAAGATAGGTCACATCCACTTCGCAGACAAATTTGCTTGCCGCATTTACAGCCACGGTTGCGGGACGCGCATGCAGTCCGACAGGATCGTCGATCGTAACAGTAATTTCTACCATAGACTGACCTCCGTTCATTTCTACATTCTTTATTTTATCCCAACATGTAAGCACTTACAAGATTCACTTGTGATATGGTTCGTGATGCCGGATGCGGTATGCCCGGTAGATCTGTTCCAGAACAATCAGCCGGCAGAGCTGGTGCGGAAACGTATTGGGAGAAAGCTTCCAGCGGCAGTCCGCCCGCTCGATCAGATCCTTCGAAACACCCAGGGATCCACCGATCACAAACACCAAGGAATTGCTGCCGTAGGTGTTCAGCTTCTCCATGTAGGCAGCCAGTCCCTCCGAGTCCATTTCCTTTCCGGCCAGATCCAGCAGGATCACATGATCCTGCGGACGGATCTGCCTGAGCATCCGCTGCCCTTCCGTCTGCTTGACCAGTTCATTCTGAGCCGGTGTATTGTTCTCCGGCGCTTTTTCGTCTTCCACCTCTATGATTTCCAGCTTCTCATAGCCGCGGATCCGCTTCGCATACTCCGCTGTACCGTCCTTCAGCCACTTCTCCTTGATCCGGCCGCACGCAATGATCCGGATCATTCGAAATGCAGCTCCACGGTCAACCGCTCTGTACCGCGTACAATGCCTGCCTGCACCGGACCGTTGATCTCTGCTGTATAGCACCAGTTCCGCAGATCCGCCCGGGAATCTACCGGTACATCGTTCAGGGAAACAATTACATCCCCGGCGCTCAGAATGCCGAAAGCCGGTGAATCCGGCAGTACCCGCAGGACGCATACCCCTTCCGCAAGATCCAGCGGCAGATTCCAGGCACTGCGGTGATAGAGCTTCATACCGCTCACATCATCGCCGACCACGCCCAGCCTCAGCCGGCTGACCTCACCCTGCTCAATGATCTCCCGCGCGCTGGCATTCAGTTCATTCACACTGACAGCCCGGCCGTCCACGGAAGGCATATAGCCGATGACCTCTCCGCTCAGATTCAGCAGAATGCCGCCTGCCGCACCATTGTGGAGCCTTGCGTCTGTCTCCAGCATTTCATACATGCCCGTAGACGCGTCATATCCCGTCCTGGACACAACTCCGAAGCCGATGGAAGCCCGCTGGGTCTGGGGATTTCTGCCCGTCAGGGCAATGGTGTACTCTCCGGCCTTGACCAGATCGGAGTCACCGAGCGCAGCCGCTTCCACCTGAAAGGAAGGATGCACCGCCAGCACGGCAATATCCAGCAGATCGTCCGTACCGACCACAGCCGCTTCTTCCGCACGTCCGCTGCGGAAGACAACCGAACCGGCGGACCCTGCCAGGGAAGCCCGGCAGATGATGTATACCATGTCATCCTCCTGGGCATAGACAAAGCCTGTGTAGTAATCATCGCCTGCCCGGATCAGTACAGCAGAGTCCTCTGTCCGGGCAACCGCCTCCGTCACTTCCGACGAATAGCTGTGCACGATATTCTCTTCCACCGCCGTACCGGGCAGAATGCCTTGATTATCCATCCTTGCGATCCGTACGCTCAGCCATACATTCCATGCCAACAGCACGGAAAACAGTACCGGGATCCACTTTTTCATCATTACCTCCATGTATCGGCTCGAACTGACCTGCCGCAGAGATGATCAGACTGCGGTTCAGATCGCGGTGATACTTCAACAGATGTCCGGCAGCCGCCTTCAGAGCAGCCTCCCGGGTATTGGCTTCCTGGCTGATATGGGCCAGGATGATCATCCTGGTGCGCGGTGTCACCACAGCGTCCAGTACTTCACAGGCATCTTCATTGCACAGATGCCCCGCATCGGAAAGAATGCGCCGTTTAACATAGTACGGTCTTCCGGTATGCATCAGCAGATCCGGATCGTGGTTTGATTCAAGAACGATGTAGTCCGCCCCTCTCATCAAGGACAGATACCCGTCCTTCACATATCCTGTATCCGTTACATAGACCAGCTTCTCTGTACCGTTCTCGATGATGTATCCGACCGTAGCCTCCGCATCATGGGACAGGGCCAATGGATAGACAGACAGATGCCCGAGCAGGAACGGGTGATCCGCCCTGACCGGTACCGTCGGTACGCTCAGGTCCACCGGCGACCAGACCGGTATGTCCTTGAACAAGGAGATCTGGGATACATGATCCGTGTGATCATGTGTGACCAGCAGGGCATCGATTTCCTTGAGGGAGACTCCCTTCTCCTTCAGGCACTGCAGCAGCCAGCGTCTGGTTCCGCCGCAGTCGATGAGTACGCACATCGCCTCATCCCTCAGCAGGAACGCGTTGCCGCGGGAACCGGACGCCAGCAGATCAAAGATCATTTGATCGCCTCACAGTCCAGATATCCATCGCAGGGATTGATTTCCTTCCCGTCGATCATAATGTAGAAATGCGTATGCGGTCCGCTGGCTCTGCCGGTCATGCCGATCTGGCCGATCACATCACCCTTGTCCACGATGGTGCCGACCGGCAGCGGGCTGGGCATATTCATATGGCCGTAGTAGGTCATCATACCGTTGTTGTGGTCGATGAACACATAGTTCCCGCTGATGCCGTCATAGGAATTGACCGCTATGACACCACGGTCCGCGGCATAGATCTTTGCATAACGCTCATACCGGTTGACTACATCGATGGCAAGATGGAAGTGCGGGATGGTATAGCAGCCCCATCCGCAGGTAATCAGCGGATTGTCCACCGGCCACCGGTACTGGCCGGTACCGACACCAGGGATTTCCAGAGTACCGACCGCAATGACCTGATTGACCGGCTGGGCAGTATCCACACTGGAGATCAGTTCACCGGACACCAGAACACCGTTGATCCAGCGCTCGGAATACAGCGAGTTCTTCGAACCGTTGACACCGGCCTGCAGTTCTTCCTGTACACCCATGCGCATCGTATCGTCTTCGGTATATACCGTCTCTGCGAAGATGGTCTCCTTGCGCATGCTCTCCATCCGCACCACAACATCGATGATCGGTGTAAAGTACGTCACGCACAGTTCTTCCCCTTCCGCCAGGATCTGGTCCGTGGAAAGGATCTTGTCCCGGTTGATATTCATGACCTGGGTTGCGGACAGACCGTTGTTCTTGGAGCCTACACCGGCTACCGTATCGTATTTCTGCACCGTATAGTACTCCCGGTCCGTATTACCGGAATACTCAATGTAGTCCAGAATGGCTTCCTTGGTCTGCAGGATCTCCTTCACCGGTGCGTACGCATCGGAAACGGTAATCGTCTGCAGGACGGAAATGCCCACCGCCCGGGACCCGTAGGTCCGGAGCGCCTGTGTCTGCTGGCCGTTCATCAGCAGAGTCAGTTCTTCCCTGGACAGGAACAGCGAAAGATACTCATTCATCGCTTCCTGATACATCGCTTCATTGAGGACATAGATCTCTGCATAGACACCGTTTTCATCCGAAAACTGGACAGATGTACAGGAAACGGTGAACAGCCTGTTCTTCCGCAGCCATTCCAGAATCTCTTCATCCTTGTCTTCATAGACCATGTTGGTCTGTTCCTGGGCCAGATAGACATCCTTGCCGAGAGAGAGGGAGGCGTCGGGATAATCCGCTTCGTAGTCTTCCTTGTAAACCTTTTTGAGGAAACGGTCCAGACTGGTCCGGTCCTTCAGAATACCGACGAGTTCACCGCTGCTGTAGACCTTCCATACCGGTGCGGGATCGGAACGGATCTCCAGGACTTCCTGGACAACAATACCGTCCGTCTGTCCCTCTCCGTCCGTACGGTAGGAGAACGGCACAAAAACCGCGATGGCAACCGCGGCAATCAGACTGAGGATTACAGCAAGCAGTTTTTTCATGGACTGTATCACCCACTGTAAGGCGCTGCATAGTTCATGCAGGCATTCGTAGCGCCTTCAAAGGCCAGGAAGAATCTTCCTGTTTCACCGTTTCTGTGCTTGGCGATGATGACTTCCAGCTGTTCGGAGTTGTTCTCCTGCGCCTGTGTTCTGGCTTCTTCGTTATAATACGCTTCCCGGTACAGCATCAGTACAATGTCCGCGTCCTGCTCGATCGCGCCTGATTCACGCAGGTCGCTGAGCATCGGCCGTTTGTCCGTGCGGGATTCCACACCGCGGGACAGCTGGGAAAGCGCCAGGACAGGAACATTCAGTTCTCTGGCCAGTGCCTTCAGGCTCCGGGAGATATCAGACACTTCCTGCTGGCGGTTCACATCCCGTCCGCGGGAGGAACCGGTAATCAGCTGGAGGTAGTCCACCACGACCATGGCCAGCCCTTTGTCCGCCTGCAGCTGCCTGCATTTGCTGAACATCTCCGGCACTTTGATCGTTGAGGAGTCTTCAATGTAAAGATTCAGATTCTTCAGATCCACGGTCGCTTCATTGACCGCGTTCCATTCATCATTGCTCAGACGACCGGTCTTGATGTGATCGCCGTCCACCCGGCTTCTGGCACTGAGCAGTCGCATGCCGATCTGTTCAGCGGGCTGCTCCAGCGAGAAGATCGCAACTGCGCCTTCATTGCGGTTGCGGTCCGCTGTCTGCAGTGCCATATTCAGCGCAACGGCTGTCTTTCCCATGGAAGGACGGGCCGCCAGAATCACCAGATCGCCCCGCTGGAAACCGTGCGTGATCCGGTCGAAGTCCCGGAAACCCGAACCGAGTCCTGTAATCGTCGAACCGCTCTCGCTCATCTTCCGTACTTTGGTCAGTACGCCGGAAAAGACTTCGTCCGGTGTCAGGAACGGTGCGGTCCGTCTTCCTCTGGAGATTTCCAGTACGGCTTTTTCCGCCCCGTCCAGGTACCCGTCCACATCGCTCTGCCCTTCGAAGCCGTCCTGCATGATCTGCTGGGCAGCTTCGATCATCTTCCGCATCACGGCTTTCTCGTGGACCAGTTCCACATAATCCTTGGTGTTTGCGCTGGTAACAGCCGCCTCACTCAGCGCACTGAGATATTCAAAGCCGCCGACCGCATCCAGCTGGTTCCTGTCCCTCAGCCGGGTCACAACCGTCGTTAGATCGACATGGGTGCCCTCCCGGTACAGCGATTCAACCGCAAGAAAAATCTTCCGGTTCGCTTCCTGGAAAAAATCATCTTCACTGAGCCCTTCCTCCAGCGCAATCCGCGCCGAAGAAGGATACAGCATCATCGTTCCCAGCAGGCTCGCTTCTGCTTCGGGCGCTGCAGGCATCATTCCCGCAGGCATTCTATTTCTCCTTCAGACGGCAGTTGACCGTCCCGATCACACCTTTGTAGAGATCCACCCGGACCTTGGTCACACCGAGCGCCGCTACCGGCTCGGTATCTACAAACTTGCGCTTGTCCACTTTGATGCCGTTCCGGTTCAGCTCTTCCGCGATCTGCTTGGTGGAAACCGAACCGAACACCTTGCCGTCCGCACCGGCCTTGACATAGAAATCAAAGTAACGGTCTTCCAGCTCCTTCGCCAGCTGCTGCGCTTCTGCACGCCGGGCAGCATCCTCTGCCTTCTCCTGCGCCTTCTGCTCGGCCAGAATCTCCAGACTCCGGTCCGTGGAAGGAACCGCCAGACCTCTCGCAATCAGGAAATTGCGCGCGTATCCGTCCGACACTTCCACGATTTCGCCTTTCCTGCCGACCTTCTTTACATCAGTTTTCAGTATTACCTTCATATCCTGATTCCTCCTGCAAATACACCTTCAGCTTTGCCTCAAGCTCACCCTTGAGATCCGCCACATTCGTCTTTGCCCGCTGTACAGCCGCAGCCGTCATATGACCGCCGCCGCCCATGCCTTCCATGACAACCTGTACATTGATCCGTCCGTTGGAGCGCGCACTGACCGAAATCTCATCCGGTCCGGTCTCCGCGATCACGAACACTGCATCCACGTTCTTCACCTTCAGAAGGCGGTCCGCCACCTGCGAGATCATGGAACGGCTGGCATGCACCCCTTCCGCCGGTACGATCAGAATGTGGTCTGTATAGTTCTGCGCCAGCATCATAATGCTGTTGCGGCGCATGAATTCATCATAGTCTTCCTTCAGGAAGTCGTTGGCCTTGCCCGGATCCGCGCCCATCTTGCGCAGATAGCTCGCCGCCTCATACGTACGCGCTCCGGTCCGCACACGGAAGAAATCCGTATCCACGATCATACCGCCCAGCATGATGGTAGCTTCCAGCTCACTGAGCCGTACCTGGTTGGTAATGTACGGCATCAGCTCCGTAATCAGCTCCACCGCGCTGCTCGCACCGGCTTCTATGTACATCAGAACCGGCTTGACGCCCATTTCGGTGCTCCTGCGGTGGTGGTCCAGCACAACAATCTTCTTTGCCGCTTCCAGTACCTTCGCACCGTTGGATGTACGGATGTTGTGGTGGTCCACCATAATCACCAGACTCTTGGACTGCAGCTGGTTGAGCGCCTCGCTCTCCGTCACAAAGTTCAGACCGGCAGCCAGTTCATCATATCTGCTGTCTACGACTGCCTTCAGCTTTTCTTCAACACCGCCGGTGCGCTCGATCACACATACCGGACGGCGCAGCGCACGGGCAATGCCGGCAACACCGATGGCAGCGCCCAAGCAGTCAAAGTCCTGTTCCCGGTGGCCGACTACGATCACGTTGGACGAACGTACAATCAGCTCACGCAGTGTATGGGCCATGACACGCACCCTGACCCGGCTGCGCTTTTCCGTCGCTTCCGACGCACCGCCGAAGTACTCGACTTCCTCACCGGCCGTCTGAACAGCCACCTGGTCACCGCCCCGGGACTGGGCCAGATCCATCAGTCCGGTCGCCATTTCATCCAGTTCCTCGTAATTGCTGGTACCCTTGGCAAAGGCCAGGGACAGCGTTACGGAAACATCCTGCTTCTGTGCCGAACGGCGTACGCGGTTCAGCACGGAGAAACGGTCTTCCTTCAGTTCATTGTAGATCTTCTCGTTCAGCAGAAGCATGTACCGGTAGTTGTTCAGCCTGCGGATCAGAATGCCGTGCTCGTGGCAGTATTCCGTCAAAGGGGAACGTACAGCGACACTGATGGCCGATACAACGGACTCATCCTCATACTGCGTACTCTCTTCATAGTTGTCCAGGTTCGCCAGACCGATGACCGGACGTTCCTCCAGATAGGCCATACGGTAGCGTTCCAGCGTACTGATGTCCCGGAACAGCAGCACCGGCTCGTTCTCCACCCGGGTTACTTCAAACAGACTGTCGCCGATTGCCACCGTCGCTGTTTCTTCACCCTTGGAGATCAGCCGCTCGCACTCCGGCAGCCACTCCAGCAGCTTGATTCCGATGCGCTCGATCCCTCTCTGCTTGAACAGATCGCTCATTGCCGTAATGATATGGTCGCTGTCATAGGTCACCAGACCGACACCGCCGTACAGATAGCCTTCTGCCGCAACCCTGCCCAGCATGTTCTCCAGACCGGAGGAATTCTCCTCGGACAATGCCCGGAAGCGCTCGAACGCATAGATTACGATCAGGCATTCGACAAAGACAACCAGCACAGCCGGAATCAACATCTCCTGCTTGCCCGTAAAGAACATATAGCCGAAGATCAGCACTGCCTCCACGGCAATGATCAGCAGAAGCGTCTTCATTGTATTATTGAGTTTTTGCAGCATAGTGATCTCCCAACATTCTCTTATGGAATTCCGTCGTAATATACAGGAAGCCCAGCATAGCCACCGGCATCACCGCAATCATCAGAAGCAGCAGTGCAGCGATCCCGTAGATTGCCTTTCCCCTGCCGCCGTTGCGCACCGCAAGAAACACCATGATGGCAATCATTCCATAGATGCACAGGTATACCACACCGGCCATACCCACACTCTGCATCACATTCTGCACCGTTTCCGACACAACCGTATTCCTCAGCGCATAGATGTACATAAAGAAGCCCGCAATGCCCAGATACCCGCTCCACTTCGGCGGATAGTACTGCGCCACCGACACCGAAGGCGCCATATCTATGTGCAGCCTCCGGAGCATGATCACAGCCAGGAAATGCGTCACCACCGCCTGCAGTGCGCCGGTCAGCACCACCGACGTCATCAGGACATTGAGGAACAGCTGCGCCGTATCGACACCCGCGTCCATTGTCTGCCCGGTCTTCACCAGGGCGTCTGTCAGGATCCGTGAATACTCCGCCGCTTCCGCCGCCAGATCATAGCCGAACACTTTCGCCAGAACCAGTGTATCCACGACATTGATCACCACAGCCATGACACAGGTAATGATCACCAGACGGTGCCTGTCCGACTTCCTGCGCACACCCTGCCCGTACACCAGACCGATCAGTGACTCGGATGCTACATAGAACATCATCTGCGGTGTGGACAGTATGAACGACAGCAGAACGATTCCCGCAAAGGTCACCAGAGAATCCCTGAGCCCGTATTTCGCTGCATAGAACAGCATCGGAAGCGGATAGGCAAAGATGAACATACCGTCAAACAGGCCGCCTGTCTGCCGGTTGATCATCAGGATGACGCCCACAATGGCCATCATCATGGCTCCGTCTGTCAGTCTTCTTACATCGTTTCTCATTACAAAAACATCTTCCCTGAAGGTAATGCAAACATTATAGCATAAAAAAACCGTACTGTTTCAGTACGGTCAGTCTGCTACGTAAGGCAGAAGCGCCATCTGGCGGGCACGCTTGATGGCAACCGCCAGCATCCGCTGGTACTTTGCCTTTGTGCCTGTCACACGCCTCGGAAGAATCTTGCCGTTCGGGGCAATGAACTTTTTCAGAAGCTCGACATCCTTGTAATCAATATACGTGATGTGGTTCTTGGTAAAGTAGCAAACCTTTCTTCCGCCTGTTCTCTGCTTTTTGTATGCCATAATCTCACTCCATTTCTCTTAAAACGGCAGGTCATCGCTGGAAATGTCCAGCGCGGGTCCGGTATTGAAGTCCTCGGCGCTGACCGGCTCTTCATACGTGCCGTATCCGCGTCCGTAACTGTTGTCATAGGACCCGTAATTGTCCTGCGGCTGACGGGCCTGCGACGCATTCCGGCTTTCCAGCAGCTGTACGCTGTCCGCCAGCACTTCCGTCACATACACTTTCTTCCCGTCACGGTCATCATAGTTTCTTGTCTGGATCTTTCCATCCACGCCTACCAGCGCACCCTTGCGGGCATACTGGCCCAGGAAATCCGCAGTCTGGCGCCAGGCAACGCAGTTGATGAAATCAGTGGTCTTCTGACCGTTCTGATCCCGGCTGCCCCGTCTGTCGCACGCAACGGTGAACGACGCAACGGATAGCCCGGCTGATGTCTTGCGCACTTCAACGTCCTTGGTCAGGCGTCCGACAAGAACAACACGGTTGATCATTTCTTCGCTCCCTGAGAAGCTTCGAGCTCTTCCGCCCTGGTGATCAGATAACGTACTACGTTCGGATTGATGCCCATCAGACGATCAAACTCCGCCACAGCTGCGTTTTCTGCCTCAAACGAGACGACGACATAGTAGCCCTTTGTCATGTGGTCGATGGGATACGCAAAATCGCGCATGCCCCACTCATCGGTCTTTGTGACCTTTCCGCCTTCATCAGTGATGATCTTCGCAAGATTCTCGATCAGATTCTTCCGGTCCTCTTCCTCAACCACCGCGTTGATGATGTACATGACTTCATACTTTTTCATTTTTGTACACCTCCTTCTGGTCTATACGGCCGTTTCCGGCAAGGAGCAGAACAGATCTTCTGTCTGCCCGCCCTACGATTATACAGTTTTGTTCTATGTTTTACAACAGGATTTTACAGCCGGTATCCATGGGCATCATCGAGGTATTCCTCCACGATGTACCGCGGACGCTGCTTGGTCTCCAGATAGATCTTCCCGACGTATTCCCCGATGATGCCGAGCGACAGCAGGATCAGGCCGCCGATGCCCCAGATGGACACAGCCAGGAACGTCCAGCCTACGACCGTATGGCCGGTAAAGTGCCGGACCAGAGAATAGACCAGGATGATCAGGCTCACCAGGAAGATGAAGAACCCGGACCAGGAGATCATCCGCAGCGGTGTCGTCGACAGAGAAGTAATGCCCTCCACTGCGAAGGAAACCATCTTCTTCAGCGGATACTTGCTTTCACCCGCAAAACGCTCCCCGCGCTCGTAGTACACCGTATCCGTACGGAAGCCGAGCAGCGGCACCATGCCCCTGAGGAACAGATTGACCTCACGGAACTCTCCCAGCGCCTGTACGGCCCTGCGGCTCATCAAACGGTAGTCTGCGTGGTTGTACACGGTCTTTGCGCCGAGACGGTCCATCGTACGGTAGAACGACTGGGCTGTAAAGCGCTTGAAGAACGTATCCTTCTTCCGCGCACTGCGCACACCGTATACAATGTCGCAGCCTTCGTAGTACTTCGCAATCATCTCATCGCAGGCATGAATATCGTCCTGCAGGTCTGCGTCCATCGATATGATCATGTCCGCGTACTCCGCCACGGTCATCATGCCTGCCAGCAATGCGTTCTGATGGCCGCGGTTGCGGGACAGATTGATGCCGGAGAAGAGCGGATTCCCTTCATGAAGGCGCACAATGACATCCCAGGTACTGTCCTTGGAGCCATCGTTCACAAAGACCACCCGGCTGTCCTGCCGGATGATATCCCTGCGGATCAGATCATTCATCTTTTCTTCCAGGCGCTTTGCCGTCTCCGGCAGAACCGCCTCCTCGTTGTAGCAGGGTATTACATAATACAGCGTATCACTCACTGTCCGCCCACCGCCTTTCCAGATCTTCCATCATCGTTCTGTTCATCATTATATCCTGAACGTACGGATACTGAGCGGCAATCCGTTCAAACCGCTCCTTCAGTGTCCGTGCGTTCTCTTCATCCTTCTTCATCAGTGCTTCGGCATACAGGGTACGGATGATGGATGGGTCATCCTTCATCTGCATATAGAGCTTCCGGTCTGCGTCCAGGATCTCCGGTACATCCTCGTTGTCCAGCATGTGCAGGCAGTACAGGTCCGCCCGGAACACTGCCGCATGCAGGCCGAGGATCCTGCCTCCGTCCACCAGCTCCTGCATCAGTGCCTTGGCTTCTTTCCGTCTGCCGGCACCCATCAGGCAGCCTGCCTGGGAAACCCGGAGGGATTCACAGAGCGTGTTGTCCTTACTGCCTTCCGCCCTGTTCCGGAACAGCTCATCCGGGATTTCCTGATACGGTACCCCCTCGCTGAGCCGGGCATTGACCGCCAGGACAGAGCGGAAAGCATACCTCGCAGCCGGATTGTTCCTCAGCGACATCAGGTTCGCCCCGTCGTTCGCTATGATCTTCGACTGGTAGGGAATTCCGTTCATCAGCGCCTGGAATACGCCGCACGCCCCCATCAGGCCGCAGAATACCTGCAGAGGATACCAGCGGATGACAGGCACCAGTGCCAGAAAGATCAGTGCACTGAGAAGATTCATCAGGACCCCGCCGAGATTGTAGAGCACCACCGGCATATCTTCATAATCGCCCGGATACTCCAGCAGGCACTGCCCGGCGGTGCCGGCGACACTCAGGTTCCTGCGCACCAGCCGGCCGTCCTGCATCATCCACGTCATACGGCCTACCCGGTAGGAAATGAACCGGTAGCCGCTCAGCAGCCCGGCAATCAGATGCCCGCCCTCGTGCAGCGCAATCTGGAACCGCTCGCACAGTATGAATCCAACAACCGTACTGCACAGCTTCACCAGGTACAATCCGAACGGATCCGCAAAACTGATGAGCCTGATTTTCAGGTTCACCCACACCAGACAGGTCATGGTGCCCACCAGTACCGCTGTATAATACAGATACTTCTTCATCCCGTCAATTTTACCACAGCAGACATACATTCCTGTTCAATCCGCAGTTTCTTTTCGGTTATAATAGAATCAAAGATATATACAAGGAT
>JAEEGL014088305.1_pt1 | contig 26032 bp, 15 predicted proteins | sample 9134231 | NCBI WGS metagenome assembly JAEEGL01 (sample SAMN16246548, study PRJNA631951) | gut metagenome | biome: gut microbiome; feature: rumen; material: fiber-attached | host: Bos | place: Iran: Karaj | collected 2018-10 | reverse complement strand
GGCATGTTCGGATTGTAAGTGGACTGATGTTCATACAGATTAACATATTCTGCAAACAAAAATGATGTGTCATTCTGCATACTAACATATAAATAATCATCAAGAGTGTTGAACTCAATTTTGGTCTCATCTTCATAACCCGTATTATTTACAGCATTATAAAGACTCAATGTCCACTTCCGATTCTCCAGTCGCCCAAATATAAAGTTAAACAGCCAGTCCTTATGCTCCTGGCTCGCGCTTACCGGTAATACATTTGTCAATTACTTCTCTCTCCTTTAATTATAATTTTACGATCTTTCCTTATCAAGGGAATGTTGCAGTGAACTACTGCGCTTGCCATGAGTATGACAAGAATGCTCAAGAACGAGCAGAATGATATTAGCATAAATCTGAATGCTTTTAAAGTGTTTATTTCATGAAATCTGTTAATTGCTATAACCCGTTAGAAACGTGCGCCGCCAGGCGCACATTGCAAAAACTGCAGCCAAAAACATTTTTGGCTGCAGTTTTGTATTTCAAATTTATATTGTATCAATTATGACATTCTACAAAATGTCCCCTCGACTCCGTCCCACCTGGTTCATTTTATACCCGATAGGGGTTTTACAGAGAAATGAGCATATGCAAGTGCTTTACCTTCTGCATCATCAAGCCCCACCGGATGATTGGGATCATCAACCCAGAGGGTTACATTAAAGACTCCCTCGCCTTCGCTCCACTGAATCGCATCATTAGCCAGATGCGCCTTCAGGAAATATGTACTGCCGTCATTTACTCCGGCACGGTTTTTTGCAGTATAATTGGTGCTTGCCACCAGCGGATAGATCTCACCGGCGCCGCTCTGAATCTTGATCTCGCCGTTGCCATCTACAAAGATCATGCTGTCTGCCCCCATCCTTCTGGAGCTGCTAAAGTACGTCTTGAGCTTGCAGTTTGCACCGCTGCCTTCAACTTTTATATCCCTGGCATAGGTAAGTTCATTCTGAAGAGAAGACGTAAGGGCTGAACATAAAAGCTGTGCCTCAGATGCCCTGGTCTCCCTGATCACATTCCCAATGCCAAGATTAAAGCATTGGATTATTACGGTGGTAGACAGCATCAGAATAAGAATGGAAAAAAGCAGTTCCACCATTGAAAAGCCTTTGCTGTTCTTCAGTTTACTTTTTAGTTTTTTCAATGAATTCTTCATATGATTACCTGAAATAGTAATAAATTGACCCATTATCGCTTCCCCATGTTATAGTCGTATTGGTAAAATCTACCTCTCCGGAGCTCTTTTTTAAAGTTCCGGAATCAGAACTATCATAGGTATATGCAGGAAGCTTAGTAACTGCGGACTTCTTTGCCATTAAGTTCATATTGGCTGCCGTGACAATTGCCCCTGCCAGCATCACCATTGCGGGCACTATTATCAGAAGGGATGACAGCGTCTCAGTGAGTGATTCTCCGCATTTTGATCTTAATTTATTCCTCAATAGTCTCATAATTCTCATACGTCTTCCCCATTTCGCACATTCTGAAGGTTACGGTGTTGTTGGTGGTGCCAGATATACGCTTCTCATCTGGTCTGCAGGCCAGGTTACAGAATAACAGGAGACTTTAACAAGTTCTTTTTGAGGTTCATCTTCTGCGTCATCTTCCGGTTCTCCAATAGTATCTTCGTCAAAGTTAACAGTAATCTTATTACCGGCATTATTTCTGGTTCCGACACATACAAATTTATCTGTCCTGGCTGCTGCGCTTGCATCCATACGCACAACATAGGTTGAGCTATTGGATCCCTTTGTTACCGTTGCAGTTGTAATGGCATTAATGGAATACGATTTGGACATGGTAAACTGTGTTTCGACTCTGAGAGTTTCACCGCTTGCCAGAGTTTTATCGGCTGTCACAAGTGTTTCCGTCACTTCAGCTTTCGAGCGGTCAACTTTCTTTGCCATGTCGCGAATCATATTCCGCACTGCTTTACCGGCATCGGTGAGGCCACTCTTGCCTATGACCTCCTCATAAAATGTCTCCTTCGTATCGCCGCTGCCGGTACTTAGATCAAAAACAGTCGGACTGGCAGTTTTATTGTAGAACATGTCTATCGTCCCATCTGCCTTTTTCTCCTCAATATACTGATAGGTTACCGAGAGGCCGTCATACTTAAGTGTCTTTTTAGGTTCTTCAGGCGATGCAGGTTCTTCAGGTGAATCAATCTTATCTCCGTTAGGAAGCACCACTTCTGCTCCGCTTCCCGCAAGAGCATCAGTGATGATTCCTGACATTGATTGTGCAAGAAGAAATGACTGCTCGTCATATTTGAGTTTCTTAACTCTTGTGGAGGCACTGTATGCAGCATTGATGACCACAAAAGATATCATGGCGGCAAACATGAAACCAACAAGGGCAAAAATCACAGATGCACCCTTTTGAGATCGCAATCTTTTAAATTCTTTTCTGTTTTTTTGAAAAAGACCTCTTCTCAATTTCACATCTCCCTTATCTCTGTTCACCATTATATCTGATTGACATCATTCATTACGGAAGATATACATCTATCGTTCTGATAATATTGCCCTCAGAATCATATAGAGTGATTGTATATTTCGTGTTGCCACTTCCGGCATCAACAAGTACAGTCGTATCGCCTGTAAGCTTATCGCCGTTACTGAGTATTCCATCATCATCAACTATTATAAATGCCTCTGTACTTTCCTCAGAAGTTTTGATCACTATGAAGAATACTTTATATTTTTCATCTTCCTTAGTTGCTTCAATGATATCTATTACTTTTTTAGCACTTGCTTTAATACTATCCGGAAGAGTGCTCTGCTCCAGATCTATAACAAGCTTCGTGCCATCTGCACCAATGCGGTAATCAAGTTCTTCGTCCCAATACCAGAAGCCCTGGTTCTCACCTGCAAATGCATAGTAGATCACACCATCCGGTAAATCTGCATTGCCCTTAAAGGTCAGTACATAATAAGGAACCTTGATAGTAACATCAGTTTGAACAATAACGTCAACTTCTTCATTATCGTCATTCAAAACCTTGACCGGCAGGTGTGAAGAACCATCTTTCTTCATGGCCACAAGCTGCATTGATGCTTTCCTGTCATTATTATATAGCCCTGCAGGAAGTGCTGATATAGCTTTTATAGCTGCAGCTGATGATTCATCACTAGTTCCGCTTCCTATAAATTCATAGGTCGATGCAAGATCCGTTCCGGCTCCTACTGTATAAAGTATTGCAGGAGCATACTGACTGTCTTCCCAGTCAAATACGCCATTTTCATGCTCAAACCAGTCGATAGGATCATATTTGTAGTATTCAGCTTCAGCTTTAGATGCAATAACATCACCATCAAGCCTGTACCTGCATATTACAACAAGAGGATCCGTTGTGGTCTGAGGCTTGAGAACAGGGATGTATTCGCTGGCATCAGTTACCTCCACAGCATCGCCACCGCCAATCTGATACTCATAAACTGAATATCCCGGTATTATGGAGGGATCAAGCTGATGCTGCAGGTAGGTAGTAATAACAGTTCTGGAGTTAATAACGATATCCTCACCGTTTTCACTGCCATTCGGTACATTTATGCAGTTCTTGACAACAAACTCCCAGGACGCCTTCTTCTTATAGTCGAACTTATATACGTCACCGTCTTTGATGGTCGTGGTAAGCGAACCTGAAAGTGAATCATAGTCGTTCAGAATACTATAAGTGCCACCTGTAAGTATCTCAATATCATTTGAGGTATCTGCGTTCAAATTCGCAGGATTCAATGTCAATGATGAATTCTCATCACCGGACCTCAATACACTGAATATCACATCACCGGTTGAGTAGTCGATACAGTTTATAGTATACAGTGCTTCTGCATAAACCTTTTCCCACTTCGCATACAGAACAGTATCATCCGTGATGGGAGTTTCACCAAACACATACTCGTTCTCCAGCTCCTCAGGTCCTGTTGGAGCAACACGGCCTGAATGTGTAAACCATCCAAGGAACTTATATCTGCCAACTGTTCTTCCGCTATCGTTTTTAATTATGTAGTATCGAACAGTCTTACCGTCTTCTTCTACATCTTCAAAGAAGCGATTAGCATGACCGGCAGGCAGGCTTAACACAGGAGCATCCGCAACCGAAATCACTGTTTCATAATCTACCGGATCATGAGGTATTATCAGGCTGGAATCACCTTGAAGGTCCGGGAAAAACGGGTTAAATGACAGCGTACATATTCTTGGAGCCCACTTCGCAAAAATCTGCATGTTCTGGTAATTCATCAGCAAGTCTTCGTCAGTGTCCACAAGAGCAAGTCCGGAGTTTTTGTAGGAATCCAGAATATTCCCATTTTTGTCCGCTATCTTGGTGGTATACATACTGGAAGTGTACCAGCCATCAAAGGTAAACTCATCTCCTTTGGTACCGGTTATCTGTGACGCACTCGGGAGTTTTAAGATCTTCTGCTTGTACAAATAAGCGGTATCAAATCCAGCATCTTCATTGAGCGTTGCATCAGCTAACTCAATACTGTATTGATTTCTTTCAAGATAAATTCTTAAAGTATTATAATTGTTGCCTGTACTTTCCGGAAGATCATCCCTGAAAATAGTCTGATCCTCATAATAGTGATCCTCCCCCCACCAGTCAGTGTATTCTAACTTTCCATCTTCAAGTTTAATGGCATATGTCGTATATCCGTCAATAAACTTTCTGTAACCTTCATTGTTCCTAAAGATGGTGTTTGCATTCTTTCCAAATGTTTCCTTATATGGCGAATCTACAAACCTGGCGAAACTATTACCTCCAATTGCAACATTCTCAGTAGGTTTATTTCTAGCATTTGTAAAAGATGGATCATCATATTTTGCAACTTCTATATAGAAATATGTAGTACCTGCAGAGCTGGGCGGATAATACGGATACATATCCTTTACCTGCCATGAGGTATTTGAATTGATATCACTGAAATACTTAATACTGTGCTCTTGATAATAAGTACTTCTTGTGGCACTTGAACCGGCGATTATATAACGCTGTAATTTCTTAACACCCTTACTACCCATATTACAGTACCAGTAAGGAATCAGAGTAGTACCATCATCAAACTCCGTTGGAGCTCCGTAATATGCTGTATAATTTACTGCTATACCATATTTTACTGTTTTTGTAGTAGTAGTACTCGTTTTATAATCATTACCTCTCAACCCGCCATATGTCATATCCGTATTTGGCTTACGTTCTTCATCCTCTATATAGCAGCTTACCAAGGCATGAGTGCTGACCTTTACCTCAGATCCATCCAGTTTATGCATTGCCTGACCAAATAATTTCTTTCCTTTATCTGATCCGGTATAGTTATCAAGATCCTCTACCCCATCCCAGTAGTTATAAATAGAATCAGAAGCATTCATAATATCAGCCCATTGATTACTGATAGTATATTCTCCGCCCGAGTTAAACTTATAACTCCCACTATTAATAAAATGGAATGTATAGCTCACTTTAGCCCTATCATAATAGAGAGCAACAACCATAGTCTCATTATCGATAAAATGATGATAGCCCTTATTCAGTGTATTAACATTATTTAACACATATGGGTATGTCTTACTAGGTTCATGCTCTTCCCTCTTATTGAAATTACCGGCTCTAAGGAACGAGTCAAGATAGTTAGCATAAGCATTTTTATCAGAGCTGTCCTCAATCTGTATAAGGTTATTAATATTTAAAGTGTCAGTACCGCTTCCTACTGTCCTTGTGACTCCGGTAGCCGCTCCGTTTGTCAGGTTGTAACTTGCAACTGCACCAAATTCATATTCTTTAGTCTTATCTGTCGCGGTGATGTCATCGTATGCACTCTGATAGTATAACTCAACCCTGAGTTTGCTGGGATTGATTATCCATACAGGCTCCACTTTGACATTTGCATCAGGCATATTAAGAACTTTTTCGATGCTGGTTACCGTATCACCTTCTTTTCTATACTCTCCGGAAGCAGTCTGAACATAAACATCAAATCCTGACAGCAGATAGCCTGTGCGATTAAATGCGTATGTTATTGTAGATTCCTCAACCTTTTTCCATGAATAGTTGTCTCTGGAATTTCGGTTATTAAAACGAAGATAGAAAGATCCTTCATTACCTTGCAGTCCCTGTACGTATTCCTCCAATTTGCTATACGTTCCTATAAAACTAGATCTATGCCAGACCCATTTATAACCATAGTCCCTCCTGCTATTATAATAAAATTCATACTTCCATTCTCCAACTTCTATATTACTGGCACTTTTCAATTGATTAATACTAGGCCCTTCTATAAGAGGAGGCTCCGTAGTTACAACTTTTGTAGTCTCCCAAAGATAATTCTGATACAGCTCTCCATAATAGAGATTATCAATTGTAGCCCTTGTCTGACTGGTCTTATATTTCTCAACAGGATTTTCAGAATTATTATTCAATGCAAATGAAAGTGAATACTTGTTTCGGTCATAATAAAGAGTAGCTTCGTGAAGTCCGCTCTGATTGACTTCATTTCCGGGATACACCGAATCGTTCTTATTCAGAGTAAAGCCCACAAATGTCGGAGGCGTATTGGGATTCATCAGATCCACCAGCGTCTCATCTGTATCAGTAAAGCCATCACTGCCGACCGTAACAGTGTAACTGGCCCCATCTCTATTGACAGGAAGGCTGCCAACCGTTGCCTTCAGCTGAGAGTAATCATCAACTTCCGGAATGGTGCCGGACTCATTTGCCTCAGAATTTCTGAATACCAGATTAAGTCTCCTATTACCACTGTCAGAGTTGTACAGAATAACATAATCAAATGCCTTATGAGTGGACAGATTTATCCTGTTATTGTTATCCTTTGTGACTTCTGTGCGTTCTCTGTTATTAAATGCAACGGTATTTCCGTCGGAATCTATCGAAGGGCCAAGCCTTGTGATAGTATACACATGCATTGTATTCGTTACATAGTTAAGATATTCCTGAGTTATAAGCCTAGGGACATGATTATATAAAGCCTGGAAATTGAGCAGATCAAATCCTGACGATTTAAAGCTCGGTATATCCCTTGGAATAGACTGGTTCTTTGCTGCCCTCTTAGCATCCAGCCGGGCCAAAGCATCTGTATTTCCCCGGAGTTCTTCCTCTGCGATATAGTCTTCAGTCAGCTCCTCATCACGAGAAAGCTTGCTGTGAGAAGCCTGTACTTTGGCTCTTACAGTAGCATTATTCTGGTAGATTATTTCATAACCGTCAGCAGGTTCAGTATATGTTACCTGGAACTTATCCATGGATGCTACTCTTTTGGAGTCAGTATAGATCTTCTCAAGAGTTTTGGTCTCTGTAGTCGCTGTACTCTTAGGAAGCTCATATTCAATATAAGAAAGAGTGACAGTATAGGGCTTATTATATCTGTAAACAGCATACAGCTTCTTTTTGCCTTCATCGTCAGGGCGCAAAATAGAAGCATGGCTTGCACACTGCTTTCCAAACGTATTTGCACCGTTTATAGCAGTCTGAACCACCCTGTCACCGGTCTTCATGGAGCTGTTTATAGACTGGGAAAGTCCGGTCTCTCCCTTGGAGAGATAATCAAGCTTCGCAGCTCTGTCAAAAGTTGTTGCCCCGACTTTTTTGGCCGTATCGGGATCATAATAACCCACAAACCTGAATCCACTGAATGAGGTGTGCTTTCCAAGATTCATCTGATATTCAGTAGTATTTGCCGGTGCAGGTGTAGTTATAGAAACAGCCTTTGTCCTTCTGGCAAGCTTCTCTGCCTTGCCTCCAAATCCGGCAACATCTGTTTTGAGCTCCTTAAGGTTCTCATCATACATCAGGTACCATATTTCTATATCATTCTTGCCATCAAATGTGAGCCAGTCGTTGTAGTGGTTAAGCGCAGTCTTAGAAGCGCTGCCATCTGTGTCGGTAATCTTGTCCACTTTAAGTGAAGGGAAGGGATATTTAGCCAGTTTAGTTCCGAAGAAGGACGAGAGTACATAAGGTACAGTACTTCCGCTTTCATCATCAGTAACAAAGTCACCTGTCAAAAGGGTTCCGCCGCCGTCTTTCTTATTAGCAGCAAGTTCATTGGCTGTTACAGCTTCGCAACTTGCTGTATCAGTAAATTCCGTTGCCGTGTATACATAATAAGCCTTACCGGATGAGCTTGGTGCTATCGGATAGCATGCACTATGCGGAGATACCTCAGGATAGTTGCTGACAGTGCCGTTCGTATTAAGATCATGATCGGCATCCTGTCCGGGTGGTCCTGTGAAGCCACATACATTATCAAAGTTAAATACAGAGTAGGAATCTGATATATTTCCAACATTTACAGGTGCAAAGCCTGCAGCCTTTGTTGCATTTCCTACAAGGAAACCTGCTGTGTAGCAGGAATGGAATTCAGATGCATCACCACATGCAGCTGCAAATCCACCTACATTGTTTCCGGAAAGATAGAAATCAGCATAGGAACTGTTTACTATGAGCTTTCCAGAAGTGCTTCCTACAAATCCGCCTGCGTTTGTGGCAGCTGAAAGAACGCCGGCCGCAAAGGAATTCTGAACAGTTATATTCCCTGTTGACTCACCTACAAGACCACCGACATTGCCATAGCCGCTGATCCATCTGCTACCTGCTATATCTGATCCCTTCATTTCATCAAGATACTTAAATCCTGCCTTATCATGTATATGAGCATATGTCAAAAGAGCTTTCGGTGTATCAACTGTAAGGTCCCATGTCTTGGCAAACTCTTTGCTCACCTTACCGGCTACAGGCTTATTCTCACCTAAGGTCTCAGCTTCGGAAAGTATATAGTACTCAGAGTCTGTAATATTGACAACGGATTCTGCTTTTCCGACAAGACCTCCGGCATTTCCGCTTGAAGACTTTACGACACATCCCACTGCTGCTGAGTCCTGGCTTATCGTGAACTCTGCATTCTTAGTATTTCCAACAATGCCACCTGCATTGCCTATTGAAGCATTTACAGCTGTTCCGTTGACCTTCGAGCCCTTGATTACAACATTTGCAGAATCGGCCTCACATGATCCGATAAGTCCTCCTGCATTTGAGGCTGCCTTTACCTCACCGCCAAAGGCATAGAGATTCTTAGCATTAAGGGCTGCGGTGATCTTACCTGCAAAAGCTCCGGAAATAGCGGGTGTTTTTTTAGTTCCGAGCTTCACATTGGCAAATGCACAGTTTTGTGCTGTGGCAGCAGAAGAAATCTCTCCGAAAAATCCACCGAGAGATGCTGAATCAGAACCATCTATGGTCACCTTATCCAAATAGCAGTTATCAACTTTAACACCGGCGCTTCCGGAAACCTTAGCGGCAAACATTCCGGCCGCTGAAGCAGCTTCTGTATTTACGCTGCTGTCAGTGATTATGACATTCTTTATTTCGATGGTATCACCGGCGTAAGACAGCTCACCAAGAATTCCATAAGAAGTCGGGCTTGCGGCTCCTTCTACGTCAATCTTACCTATATCGAGATTTTTGATAATATGATTCTGACCGTCATAGGATTTAAGATAAGCAGAATCTTTAGGGAAATAATAAGTAAGTGAACCGCTGTCTGTATAAACCGAAGCCCAGAATTTGTTGTACTTATCCAGGTCATTTAACCTTGTAACTCCATCAGGAACATTAGCGTTAAAGTCAAGATCCGCGATCTGAACTGCATTGAAACCTGAGACTCTTGCTTTTCCAAGGTTCTGAAGATGTCTTCCATACTCAATATATACCTTATCACCGGAGGTTGAGGCCCCAGCAAAAAGGCTGTTGTCCACATCATAATCCTGAACTGTGGGCACAACACCAAGGCCTGCTTTACTCTCAAGTTTGACTATGAAATAGAAATCATTTCCCGGGGTAATTCCTGACGAATAACCATCAAAGGTCCTTATCGGATTACTGCCGGTGAAGGCTTTCGCCTGAAGGCTGTCCAAAAGTACATCCCATGATGCTGTAAGATATTTATTCTTTATATAGTCGACACCAGAGTCGGAATCTCCATCTGATCTTGCATAAAAGAAATCATTGCAAGCACCGGTGATGCCCTCTTTGGTCATTAACTTGTCCGCAGTTATGGGAAGTAAAGTGAAATCCTTTGAAGCATCACTCTTTGTATCCTTGATGGTCAAAGTAAGATTGACATTTTCCAGGAATTTCTTAACTTCATTCTTGTCTTTAAGATTGTCTTCCCAGCCTACTGAAACTCTTACATGAGCATAAAGGTTCTCTTCGTTTATGATCTCAGCATCTACGGATGTGTTTCCTACCTGCTTGTCTGTGCTAAGAAGAGGAGTGATAATCTTTTCGCCATACCAGCCAAATTTATTCTCGCGGCCTTCAAACGTGTGATGTGTAAGAGCTGCTACCAGTTCATCGAGAGTGGACGCCTGCTCTATTCCTTTGCCAAAGCCGCCAAGTCCTGAATCATTCTTCTCTGCATAAACAACATTAAGTACACGGCATGTTGAAGCCTGGTACTCTATAGCCCAATAGTTGGAATATATATCTCCGATTACGGTATCATCCCCCATGATAGCCGTTTTCGCAGTTGAATCATCATCACTCCTGATATAAAGTACCGATCTGTCTTCGTATCCTGCTACCTCAGTACCGCCGTGATCTTTATCAATGCTGTCTTCTCTGCCGTAGGCATAGAGCTCACTAAGCCTGTCCTGAGCCGCATGGAATATAGTCTCAGCTGTCTTATCCAGCTGCGTCGACTTCATATTCTTATACATATTGACGGCACTGACAGCTCCAACAGCAGCAAGTATTGCGATGATAGCAACAGCTGCAAGAACTTCTCCCAGTGAGAAACCTGCCCTAAGTTTTTTTCTTCTTTCAAACCGGATATCTTTTTCTTTGTTCATAATATTACTCCTCCTGAAAGATAAAGATTTGGAAAAAACTCTTTCAGTATTACTTAATTGCCTTCTCCCTCTTCATTTGACTCGGGAGGAGACATTACTACAGCGACATTACCGCCGCTGTCTGCAGTATTAGAGCTGCTGTTTTCTGAGCTGCCTTCACTGCCATCAGAACCTGCGTCGCTTCCGCCATCATCTCCGCCATCTCCTGAGTTTTCAGCATTGCCATCATCAGTACCCTGCTCTTTGTCTGAAGGCTTGGCGTTTTCTTCTACGCCTTCCTTTTTGTCCTCAGGATTGTCGCTTCCTTCTCCGTCCTTGGAGTCTTCACTTCCGGGCTGGGCAGCGGAAGAATCATCGCTTCCCTTATCTATGGCTGCGGGATCGCCTTCAGGATTCTGAGTATCTCCACCTGCCGGCTTATCTTTATCATCGGCTGCAGGCTTGTCTTTATCCTCGCCTTCCTTCTCGGCGTCTTTTTCCTTAGACTCATCAGCGCCTTCTTTCGAAGCTTCTGCGTCTTCTCCCTCAGTCTTTTCTTCGTCGCCTTCTTCAATGGCCTCATTGTCTTTTACTGTTTCATCAGCTTTGTCTTCTATCTCAACTTCTCCATCATCCCATACGGTCACAGTGTACCAGTTCTGGAATACAGTCATATCCTGATCAAAATCAGGTGCGCCGGCTCCGTTAAATACAATATTTCCGGCCCTGTCTGCAAATCTGATCTTGCTTATCTCAACATTTGCCGGGTCAAAACCTTCTTCCTCATATTCAGAGAGAAGCATCTCTCTCTCAGAGTCCTCTTCGTTTTCCCAGAAATCAGATGCAAAGTAATATCCGATGAAGTATCTCTTAGCAATACCATCCATATTCTTTTCATCGCTGTGTACTTTTTCTTCGGTATCTTCAGGAATTCCACCTGTTACATCTGCAATATTGGAGATCTCATTTGTGAGCGCACTGTCACTGTAGACCTTTCCATCTGAGAAATATACGTTTGCTCCATCGGCCGATACAATATGATAGAACCGGGCACTGTACTCCCTGTTTTCATCCTGCGGACCGCTACTGCCATCAGTGAGATTTCCACTCTCATCAATGAATCTGTCAAAAGAGCCTTCCTCAGCGCCTTTAGCATAGTAGCCTGCAAAATGTCCTCTTGCAGGATTATTGTCATAGGAGAGCTGCCACAGCATATCGCCGCCGATATTGTCAAATCCGTTCATTCTCTGGTAATCACTGTAAAGTGATCCGGAATCAATATCAGAGTAAAGGGTCACTGTATCTGCTCCATCAGCATAGAGCCTTACTGCATAGCAGTATTCAGCATCTGCATGTCCATTTGATATATCCCTGTATTCGCCGGCAGAAAGGACAATGGAACCGTCGATATCTATGAACTGTCTCCTGCCGTCTGTGTTTTTAACATAGTATCCGGCAAACATGGGCGCATTATCTCCGCCTGCGTCCGGTACCGCTGCATCCAGGCTCAGAAGCTGGCTCAGGTTCTCGTCATAGAAATAATTTGAGTCATATACAAAAGATACTTCATTTGAGCCATCAGATACTGAGCCACGCTCAAAATAACTGATATCACCGTCTGAAGATACGGTAAAAGCCGGAAGTTTTTCGTAAGTGCCGGCTACCCTTGCAACATACACAGGACTTCCCTGTACACTGAGAGGGCTCAGATATACTGTTCCGTTGCCTGCCTGAAGCGTATATCCTGACTGAAGTCCGTCATACTTAAAGACTGCAGGCATCACCTTTGAAAGGTCTGTCAGCTCCATCGATCCGGCTTCATCCAGGTAGAGTTTACCGTCAATCAGGAAGAACTCCCTCTCTTTGGCAGCAAGGTTGTTGCCATCATCATTTGAATGCTCCTTAAGATATTTGACCACATCATCGTTATAGGCGAGAAGATTGCCTTTTTCATCGAACAGCTGGATATATTCTCCATTGGAGTCAGTGGCAAATTCACCGTTTTCATCCATCATGAGGTATGTGGTAAATCGCACCGGCCCCGCCGCCATAACATGACAAAGAGCCTGGGGGGAACATAGCGCCACCAGGCATCCAAGTGCAGATATTGAAACAATCTTAAGTCCTTTAAAGACAGCCCGACTCAAAATCCTTCCGTAGTCTTTTTTCATAATTACCACTCCTCTTAATTCTTAAAACTTATTTTGAGAGGGATCCCGGCTCATACTCATATGTGCCTACGACCTCCTCCTGTTGCTGTGCGGAATCCTCCGGTAGCTCTGCATCGGCAACTCCTCCGAACATGGTCTCGTAGAATGTTGCTACGCAGCTGGCTTCCACTTCACCGTTATCAAGCATTGCTTCCTGCTCCACAGGTTTTACGGTGAAATCACTTATGAGGCATCTCAGATCACTGTGCTCAAGGACATTCATGATATCCTCTGCTTCGCTGTAGCGGTCCACAGTAAACTTAAGCGAAAACTCTCTTCTTATCTGATTGCCCTCCCTGGTGATATTGGTAAATCCCACATAATAATCATTTGAAGCAGCCAATGTACTGTTGAGGAAAACCAGTTCCTGCTTGCCGGCATTGTAACTTGGCATAATGCTGATGATATGACCGTTGTCAGTGTATTCCTCTATAGACTTCTGCATCTTCTGAATCTGTGCCACTTTAGCATTGAGTGCAACGAGCCTCGTCTCAAGATCCTGTGCATTTGCCTCGGCCGCTTTGGTCCTCTCAGTCACAGGCTGAAATATTACAAGATAATAAACAGCTGCCAGAATGATAACTCCAAGAACTACCAGCAGCACTTTTTCTCTGGGTGAAAATTCTCTTGATAAAATATTCATTGTTCTCCTCCCCTGCTCTCAGCGTCAAGCGTTGTCAGATAGATATTTATCTCAGCGTTTACAATATTGTCGTAATCTGTTTCGGTATAAAAATCATCCGAGAATTCATCGTCATCGCTTACCATCGATGACTGACGGCTATCCTCCGTGCTTTCCTTTTGTGCCATGGAGAGCGAACAACTTTCAACTATATCCTGATCGGTAAGAGCAGCTGTGAGATTACTCATGGTATTTAAGGAGTCACCCTGAACACCTACCACAAGGGTCTTTTCCTTAAGGGTCATGGACCTTACCGATACGCCCTGGCTGACAATGAAATCAGCAAGCTCAGCTACGTCAACTCTGCTGACTCTTCCCTTCTCTTCCTCCGTCATGTCGTCCCAGGTGTAGTGGTAGTACTCGACATACAGTTCTTCCGACTGCTTTATAAACAGATTATCCGCATCAACAAGCGCCTGCAGTTCTGCCTCCCTGGCCTGAGCCTTGTTCAATGCGTCATATTTGTCAACAATTCCAATTTTTACCAGAAGAGCCAGTACCACGACAGCTGCTACGGCTCCCAAAGCTGCAATCCTCCAGTCAGTCTTCTTGACATCGGTATATGCAGCGCTCTCATGTATTCCGACATCTCCGGTTATACTCCTTAAGGCCACTGCCGATGCAAAGGTCACATTAAGTCCAACGTCTTCGCTTTCAGCCTCGAAGAGTTCTGTTATGTTGTAAACCGACTTATCAATTCTCTCCTGAAGGAGTTGGACCAGAGGAGTTGTGAGCGCTCCCGGCCCGCACAGTACCACATCCCTGAGTCTCGATGTTATGTCTGACATATCGTAGTAATTGAGGCCCTTTATAATCTCCAGCGAAATATCCTTATATGCATTTACAGCGCCTCTGCAGTTCTGACAATCCTGATAGTTACTTCTTAAATATGTTTCGGCAAGATTGACGTCAACATTTAGTTCATCGGCGATGTTTTGAATAATTTTATTTTCACCTATGTCTATAATATGAGTCAGCCTGTAGGCACCGTCCCTGAACATACGCATAGTGATATGATTGCTGCCGATATCAAGGAAGCACCTCTCCTTTTTGGTATCTTCCGGATCTGCAAGATCCGCGATCAGCATCTCATATACAAGGGTCTCAGGGACAGCTCTCTCAAGCCTTAAGCCTGTATTCCTTAAGACATTACCAATCTTTCTGACATATTCAATAGGCACAGCATAGGCAATAATACTGGCACTGTCCGGGTTCTCATCACTCGCATCATTCTTCTCGCCCTTCTTTTTTCGCCTCACAAAATCGAAGATATACTCCTTCATATCTCCCGAGATATAATCAGCGAATTCGAAGGGTATATTGAGAGACAACTGCTCGTCATCCATTTCAGGCATGTCAAAGCTTCTGATCACAAGATCATTATCTGCAATAACATAAACAGCCTTTTTGGACTTTATCTTGTGTTCCTTTATCTTGTCCTTAAGGAACTCAGAAAAAAGATTCTCTGAAAGTATTTTACTGCCTTCAACAATATTGTCGGGAATATCTATCCAGGCAGTCTTGCTTATTTTGCCCCCTCTCAAGATTGAAAGTGAGAGTTTGCCGTGTCTTACGTCGATTCCGAGAATTCCGTCATTTTTTGCCATTTGTTTTCCCCTTGCAATATACTTTTACTATCGCTACATTAAGAAACCTAGGTACCAGTCAGTGAGGGCGTCTCCAAAGATCAGGAGAAGATAACCGCTCACAGCTATAGCCGGCCCGAAAGGAAACTCCTTCGATGCCGAAGGAAGCAGAGCCTTCCTTGCTCCCGCAAAAATGAGTCCAATAATACAGGACAGTATCACGAGTTCATAGCTGCCTGCATATCCAAGGTAGAGCCCAAACAGGGCAAACAGTTTGATGTCACCGCCCCCAAGGCTGTCCCTTCCCAGCACCTTATCCATCACAAGACTTATCAGAAGCATTACACCTCCAATAATCAGTCCTGACAGCAGGTGGTGGAGAGCCCATTTTATATCATGTATCCCTAAAAGCAGCTGTGCTGCCGTAAAAAGGATCCAGCCAATTGCCCCTGATAATTGTGCGCCATCCGGGATCTCAAAGCTCTCAAGATCCGTAAGAGCCATCACAAAGAGGCATCCAGTCAAAAACCAGTATTCTAAAAAAGTAATAGCAGCACCGGGTTCAAATCTAAAAACTCCCACATACAACCCCAGGCTAAGAAGCATAAAAGAAACTTCCGAAACCGGGTATCTTGCAGATATTTTCTCCCCGCAGTATCTGCATCTGCCCCTGTGTACCAGATAGCTGAACAGGGGAACAAGATCAGCGGCAGACAGCTCATGGGAACAGCTCATGCAATGGCTTCTGCCCTTTACAAAATCTTCACCTCTGACTATGCGCATTGCGGTGCAGTTCAGGAAAGAGCCAAAGATAAGCCCCAATATAACCACAAGTACGCCGTAATAAATCAGCAATTTATTCTTTCCCCCAAATCAAAATTCCCCTGTGAACAGGAGTTATCACATACTTCCGTACATACTGAACATCGCCATATAAATTGAAATAACAATGAATCCTGCAATAATGGCAATAAATATCAGAAGTGAAGGTTCCAGCTTAGCAATAGCACTCTGAACAGCCGTTTCAAGCTCATTGTCGTAATATGCTGCAGTCAGATCCAGTGTGCGCTTCATTTCTCCTGTTTCTTCACCAACGCCCACCATATCGGAGAGAATATCCGGCATAACTCCGGTCTCTCTCATGGAATCCAACACTGTACGGCCCTCCTCTATCCTTGTGACCATTTCTGCAGTCTTCTCCTTGAATATCAGATTAGGCATAACCTGACTTGTGATCTGCACCGCCCTGGTCATGGGAAGTCCGGCACCTATCATTGTGGCCATGGTGTTGGCAAAAAGACTTGCAGCATTCAGCTCTGCAATATTTCCAAGAACAGGAAGCTTGAGCTGCAGACGGGCGAGATTTCTCTCACCGCTCGGTGTTCTCTTGTAGAGAATAAACGCCACAACAATCACAGCAATAATGAGTATCATATACAGGTAATTGTTCCTGAAGAAATTGGAGATGCCAATCAGCATTCTGGTCATAAGAGGAAGTTCCCCGCCAAGGTCATCAAAGATAGCAGTAAATGTGGGGACTACCTTCACCATAAGAACCATTACAACCACTACCGCAACTACAAGTACAAAGAGAGGATAACCCATCGCAGCTCTGACCTTTGCCCCCATCTTTGACTGCTTGTCAAAATGTCTGGCCATGGATTCAAAAGCTCCTGCCAGATCTCCTGCAGATTCACCTGCCCTTATGGTTTCTATAAAAGTGACAGGAAACAGCTTTCCGCCGTGCTCCTCAAAGGATGAGGAAACAGATCGTCCGGCCTCAACATCCTCTCCCGCTGCAGTAAGGATTCTCTTGAGGTTCTTATCTGACACCTTGTCTCCTATGAGTCTTATAGCCCTGGAGATGGGTATCCCGGCTGCAAGAACTGTGGACAACTGGCTGCACATAAGAGTAAATTCCTTATTGTTGAGCTTATTGCCGCCCAATTCCATATTAAGAAATCCCGGGAGTTCTCCCGCCCCCTTAATTTCCTTAATACTGATTACCCTGTCGTATTGCTGCCTGATACGGGCCGTAGCATCTATCTGGTTTATAGCCTCTATCATGCCGTTGATTTTTTCGCCTGATGTTGTTAGCGCAGTATACTTATAGCTGTTCACTAATGTTACCCCCGTTTACATCATGTTTCTTGTGACATAGTCCTTATTTACAGCATAATGAAGTGCACTTTCTCTTGATATCTGTCCTTTTCTGACGAGCATCACAAGAGCCTGATCCATTGTCTGTCCGCCTATCTCAGCGCTGGTGGCTACTGCATTTGCAATCTGCGGTGTATTTCCTGTTCGGATCAGGTTCCTTATGGCATCCGTAACGATCATATACTCGGCGGCAAGGACTCTTCCACCTGTCTTCTTGCGGATCAGCTGCTGTGTCAGTACTGCCTGAAGGACCATGGAGAGCTGAAGCCTTATCTGCTGTTGTGCGGCTTCAGGAAATACCTGCACCATACGGTCTATTGAATCTGACGCCGAGCCGGTATGAAGTGTCCCAAACACCAGGTGCCCCGTCTCAGCTGCCGTAATGGCTGTCTCTATTGTGTCTCTGTCACGCATTTCTCCGATAAGGATTACGTTGGGATCCTCACGAAGAGACGCGCGAAGCCCCATGGCAAAACTCTGGGTGTCCTTCCCCACCTCCCTCTGGTTTATGGCACAGAGGTCAGGAGTATAAATATACTCAACCGGGTCCTCAAGGGTTACGATATGACACTTGTAGTTGTGGTTGATATTGTCAAGTATTGCAGCAAGGGTCGTAGACTTACCGGATCCGGTCTCTCCGGTCACAAGGACTATCCCCTTGTGGAGCTTTGGAAGTTCCATTACTGCCGGAGGAACTCCCAAGGTCGAGAGCTCAGGTATATGTTCCGATAATATACGAAGCGCAAGACTTGGTACTCCCTGTTGTTTAAAGAGATGAATACGGCAGCGGTTCCCTCCGAAGGTATCAGCCGCATCAAGTTCTCCGGTGGTCATGAGTTCATCAAAAGCTTCTACCGTTTTTGAGAGTTCCCTTGCAATATTGAGGCAGTCTTCCCTGGTTACTATGTAATCCTCCATATCCTCCAGGTCACCGCTCTTCCTGTACTTGGGTGGAAGACCGCAGATAATATGTATGTCGGATGCCCCGTCTTCTTTGGCTCTTATTACCAGCTGTTCTATGCTCGTCATGATATCACCCCCACATGCTTTCTTTATAAGTCTTCGTTGGTTATTCTCATAACTTCATAGGCAGTGGTGACTCCCTCAAGAACCAGCCTTGCTCCGGCGTCCTTAAGAGAAACAAAATTGCCTGATTTGTACAATGCTTCCTCTATGGCTTTTCTGCCGGCATTCTTATAGATAAGCTCCCTTATCTCAGGTGTTATCAGCATGATCTCAAATACTGCTATACGCCCTGCATAACCGGTGTTGTAACAGTGCTGACAGCCCCTGCCGTATCTGAACTTCATTCCCGGCTGCATCTTCAGGTTGATCCTCTCAACCTCATCCCTCTGGGGCTCATATTCCTCGCCGCAGTAAGGGCAGATACGCCTTATAAGTCTCTGGGATATGACTCCTCGAAGAGTAGCAGAAACCAGGTAAGGTTCCACTCCGATATCCACGAGACGGTCTATGGCACCCACAGCGTCGTTGGTGTGAATGGTACTGATAACGAAACGTCCTGTGAGGGCAGCCCTCATACAGATTTCAGCGGTCTCGCCGTCACGGATCTCACCTACAGATACGATATCCGGGTCCTGACGAAGGATAGCGCGAAGACCGGATGCGAAAGTCATGTTGGTCTTTGGATTGATCTGAACCTGATTCAGTCCATCCAGGTTGTACTCAATAGGGTCTTCAAGTGTTACCAGGTTTACATCCCTGGTATTAAGTTCATTGAGCATGGCATACATGGTTGTGGTCTTACCTGAACCGGTGGGACCAACCAGAAGCATAACTCCGTTTTTGTAATGGATAAGTTTCTCGTACTTCTCCATGTCATCCGGGCGAAGACCCAGCATCTCTTTATCTATATTTGTATTGGATTTATCAAGAAGACGACATACGATCTTTTCTCCCCATGCTATGGGAAGAGTGGAAACACGCATGTCTATGCTCTTGTTTAAGACACTTGCAGCAAAACGCCCATCCTGAGGTACTCTCTTTTCCGCAACATCCATTCCGGACATCGTCTTGACTCTGGCGATAACTGAAGCCGTGATATTCTTGGGCACTGTAAGGATTTCCCTCATGATGCCGTCAATTCTCATACGTACATCCATATCGTTCTCTCTTGGTTCGAAATGGATATCAGATGCGCGCTCCTGAACGGCACGCTCTATAATTGAATTCACCAGACGGATAGTCGGCGCACTGTCTGCGTCTGCCCCTATCACATTTGATGATATGATAAAGTCGAAGTTAGTGAGAGCAGCCTCGGATGCTTCCTCTTCCGATCCCTGCTCCTTTTTAAAGTCGGCAATAGCCCTGTTGGCACTTTCGTTGCCGTACAAGGTATTGATGGCATGCTCTACCGCTGCCTTGGTGGCAATGAGGGGTATAACACGAAGGCTAGTGGCCTTTCTCACCTCATCCATAGCAAAGTAGTTGAGAGGATCTTCCATCGCCACATAAAGCGTATCACCCTGCTTCTGTACAGGAATAAGATGGTTCTGTCTGGCAGTATTTCTCCTGACAATACGTGTCAGCTCAGAAGGTATAGTTCTCTTGTTCAGATCCACATAATCAACTTCAAGCTGCCTGGCCAGGGTCTGGGCTATATTCTCAGGGGTAACGATCTTATTGCTTATAAGAACTTCCCCCAGCTTCTCATGAGTGAGCTTTTGCATGTCAAGTGCAAAGTCCAGTTCGTTGTCGGTTATAAGTCCGCGCTCTATCAACAGCTCCCCAATTTTCCTCTTAGCCATATTGTCCCCCTTTGCCGGTTCGAATAGTTAGATTGTCGTTATTATTTTTTACTTTAAGTTTCCAAAATGCAAAACATCCTCAGCAAAGCCATCTGACCTTCGGATGAAGGTCAGATAGCTGCCAAGGTCAATACATATTATTCCCTACCCGTTTTATTACGAGAAGGTTTTATTTTGAGTTTGCGTCAATTGCAGTGTCTATCAGTTAAACCGAAAGATCAGTTAATACTTACTGACCCTGCTGAATTAACTGTTACAGTATAGTTTCCGGATGTCTTAGCTGCGAATGATACTTTTGACTCTGTGCCATTAACCTGAGTGGTAATTGTAGGCTGAGGGCTGGTCTGCCAACCATCCTGTTTCTGCTGTGCAGCAACTGTCATTGAACCTGAGCCATCTGTCAGATATTTTGTAACACATTCTGCATAAGCTGAACGAACGTTAGCAATATCTGTTGCCTCACGGCTCTTCTCCAGCTGAGTTGTGAATACCGGAATAGCAACTGCTACCAGCACTGCGATGATAGCTACTACGATAAGCAGCTCAGCGAGTGTAAAACCTTTTCTTTCCTTAATCTTGTACATTGTCTTTTTCTCCCTTCATCATTAGATTTTTGTTTTTTTGCACTCCCCCTCATGATTTTGGGAGTACCTATATTGCTACGGAAGGTTCAGTTCCCCTCCGCTGCAAGCTTACAATTTAATTTTATCTCGGCATTTTCGTCATATCAAGAAAAAAAACACACAATTTCAGAAAATCTTTATAAATTTGTATTAAATAATTCAATCTCATCTACACCATATATATCGACTCTACATACCGGATACTTTAGCCCCAGATGATAAATTAGTTAAAATATGTCAGCACTTTCCCCCGGGAGGCATCATTTCATGATTCTTCTGTAAAAGAACAGTTGAATCACCATCATAAATGCTGCCACAACACTAAGGATTCTTCCCATTATCAGTCCCGGAGGTTCATATTCCAATTCAAATGAATGCTCTCCAGCAGTCACTTTCGCGGAAAGAAAAATGTCTGCAGATCTGAAAGTATCTGTTTCTTCTCCATCCACCAACAATTTCCACCCCTTATCATAAGGAATTGTAAAGCAAAGGAGCTGCGAGTCCATAACAGTTGCACTGCCGCTATACTTCGTATCAGTTACCCTTTTGATTGACGCCGGCCTTTCCTTTAAGATATTTACATAATCATCAAGAATTTCATAATCTGAATAATAAATGTATAGTCCTTTTATAGTCATAGCTAAAAAAGGTTTTGTCACAAGATCATTAAAGTAAAGCCTTGCTGAAACATTTTCACCTTTTTTATACGTTCCGATATACCTCATAGCATCATCCAGGTTATTCAAACTGCCATAGTCTTCAACTATCGCAGCAGAATCATATAAATATACAGATCCATCTCTTTCAGCGGGAAAACTGATCTCTATATACGACAAGTCAGGATAAATCCTGTTCCCATTTTCATCAACTTCCGGCTCGTTATTCTTTTCTTTATCAGACGAACTCTCTTCTGCGTCTGTAAAAGCAGACATTTCCGCATAGAACTTTTCTAATTCCTCACTATGTAAAGCGAACGACTCCACAGCGTTGTGCACAGTAATATTATAATCATTCTCTTTTATGAAAATATCTCTTTCAGAGCCCGTCATAGCTTTCCAAATGTTATTCTGCACGTAAAAAATGTCTTTTTCAGATTCCAATGACACATTCTTAATCTTATCATTGCTGACTATGAGCAGATCAAGCGCATTGACATTTTCATAAATAGAATTTTCTTCTATACTCACCCTCTTAACATAGCCTTTTTCCTTTTCAAGATCCCTTTTGGAAATTATGTATTTCAGCCCCAGAAGAGAATCTGTAGCAGCTGTCACGCCACTATCATAACAGTTGCATTTCTGACGGTTCCAATCAATTCCCAGTTTGGAAAGAGTCTTTGATACAGAAAAAGATGAGTAAGTGGCATGCCCCACCCCATTATAATGGAATAAAAACGGATCCTGCCCTATTGCTCCAGTCATCTGATCCTCAATTTCCATTCTGTAAAGATCACTATCACTGTTCTGAAGTGCGTATACCAATGGCTGTCTTTTTAATATATCATCAGTAAATTCCGCTTCAGATCTGCCCCAATCATCCAATACCTTTTTTTCAGACGTATAATAATTTATATACATCTGTAAACTTACACATAACAGAATTATCAGCACAAGGCTTCTCTTGTCAGATCGTTCAGGTTTGAATCTGTAAAACATATACCCCGCTAATATAACAGCGAGCACAAAAAGATCTGCAACAACATTTCCACCAGAAATGAATTCATATCCGACTGAAAAAATCAGTAATACAGATACAACAAGAATAGCAACAGATTTTTTTAATTCCTGAATATCCAGATCATATAAATAAGTAATTTCTTTTGCTGCAATAAATAACAAAACAAAAGAAAAGACAAAGGACTGTCTGTGATTGAACCAGGCATTACTCGAAAACCCCTGGAATATCGCCTTAAAGGTATTAATATAAAAGCTTAAACAATAGATAATCAGAACTACTGCAGCCGCCATCTTCTCTCTGAATAATATCTTCCTGTTCATGAAGTACAGTATCGAGAGCAAGATCGTGAAAATCCCGCAAAAAATGACAGGATACCCATTCATAAGTTGCTGTACACTATCAGCCCCGGAAAAAAGTTTAGCAGCCATCTGAATAACAGGTCCATTATCAGTAAATGTAAAATCCTCAAGACTGGTAGTGCCTATCCTGTCTGTGCATGACAAAAGAGCAGGTAACCAAACCACGCTTCCCAATAAACCGCCTGTCACAGAGGCAAGTAAGTATCTGATGATTATTCCTTTCCTTCGTCCCAGAAACTTACTGTCATTCACAAAAACATATGCCGCAAAAAAGAACAGAGATGCCATGCAGACAATAAATCCCATCTGAAATCCGGATAACACTGAATACGCAATACTGATGATATACAGAAATATCTTCTTTTCTTCTATAAGCTTGAAAAGCCCCAGTACCATAAGCGGCAAAAACACAACTCCCATATGAAACAGCGGGTTATAATTGTATGCCACCATATATCCCATAAGGGCATAAGATGTAGAAAAAATGATATTGGTATCCAGTTTGCCAAGTATCCCTGACAGGCACAAAAACATGGTGAGCCCACACAGGGAAGTATCAAAAATAACTGCAGCGGAGAAAGCCTGCGGCATGAAATCCCACCCTGCCAGCAGGTAGAAAACAGCAATCGGATGAAAAAGCTGAGTGCTGTCAAGTAAAGATATGTTTGCGCCTATCCCATCAGATAACGAATAGTACATACTATGTTCGCCCCTGATAACCGTAGTAAGATAGCTGAGCCACGGAGTGTAATAAGAATAAGAATCACCAAACAAAAGCATATTATCACCAAAAGGAGTGATATGAAGTGCTGCAAAAACCGCTGCTGTAATAAATCCCGGTATTAAAAAAGACGCTATTATCAAAAGACAATATTTTCTTCTTTCCATGAAATATTCTCCGGCATATTTTTATTTTAAAAACTATCACATTTAAAAAGCTCACTTCCCACAAATGGGAAACGGGCTTTTTAAATTTCACACATATTACAAATCTTCTAATCATGAGAGGGTAAAGCAATTATTAAAGTGCGTTTTTTACTCTCTTTATAAGTGATATGAATGCTTTGTATTTAACACGATAGTTCGGCTCTGATGTGAGTTTCTCCAGTCCCTCATCTGAAATACCCGGGTTCTTGGTGATGAGTTTGACAACACGCCATTCAACATCATTCTTCAGGTTCATAAGGGCCTCTTCAGGGGTATTTGGATTCTTGACTACGTTCTCTCTTACTGCAACCTCTTCATCCTGAGCAAGCTTTAAAAGGGTTGACTGCGCAGTATTCTTGTTTCGAGCTGTTTCGGTTCTGACATAAGTATTATTGTAGCCCGAAAGAAATTCCAGCACATTCTGAGGAGTTCTACTGTTCATGGCGACGCTCTCGCAAACTCTCCAGTCCTCGTCTTTAGCCAGTCTCTTAAGTACCATTTCCGATGCTTTTTCGTTTCGGGCTACAGCTTTTCTTACATAGCCGTCATCATCACCTGAAAGGTGCCTTAATATATCATCGGTGGCGTTGGTATTACCTGCAACAGCGGAACGTATGGACTGCTTTACATCCCTCGAAAGCCTCACCAGAAGCTCTACAGAAGTATTGGGATTCTCTGCCACAGCACCTCTTACTGCGGTAGCCTCATCATTCAGGAGAGCATTTAAAACATTCAGAGGGGCCTTGGTGTTCTTGGCAACATTCTCACGGACAGCTTCAGATCTGTCCCTTGCCAGACTCGTAAAGGTAGCTTCAGAAGTTTCACTATTGGCAGCCACTGCTGCTCTTACGTCATCACCATTGTCCTTGGAGAGTTTTTCGAGGATAGCTGCAGATGCTCCGGGATTCCCGGCTACACCCAGTCTTACACTGCTATCATTATCATCAGAAAGTCTGGCCAGTATTGAAACAGGAGTACTGGGATTGGCTGCAGCTCCGCTCCTTACCACTTCACTCTTATCATTAGCCAGTCTGGTTATGGAATCCGCAGGAGTATTCCTGTTCTTGGCAACCCTGTAGCGGATAACATCACTCTCGTCAGATGCGAGTCGCTCAAGTATCATCACAGGAGTATTGGCATTCTCAGCCACTCCCCAGCGGACAGCATCATTAAGGTCCTTGGAAAGTATTTCAAGAATATCCTCAGACGTATTGGGATGCGTCGCTATAGCGCGCAGAACCGGAAGATTGGTCCTGTCCATTTCATAGAGCTTGCTAAGGACTTCGCTGGGGGTGTCATCATCCCTCAGTATATCCTCACTCATTACACTCCAGTCAGCATACCTGTAATCATGGTCAAAAAGCTCCAGTACGTCACTAATCAGCTTGCTGTAATCCATAGCCACCCTCCAATTTTGCAACTGTTGTCACGATAAAAATCCATAGTCACATAACATAACTTCATATATTTTTATCCTAAATAACATAATAATACATTTTTAAAAAGAACGCCACAGCATATACATGTCTGTGGCGAAACTTTTTTATTTTTTAATAATTTAGGAGTAAATGGGGACGGTTCTGTTTGACTCCCTCGCAAGGGAGTCAAACAGAACCGTCCCCATTTACTCTTAATTCTTGGCGTTGATGTAGTTTACAAGCCCTTCGGAATCGATGATCTTCTGCATAAACGGTGGGAAAGCCTGACCCTGGAAGGTCTTACCGGTGGTCTCATCGGTGATGACTCCGGAGTCGAAGTCGATGCTCACCACATCGCCCGCGCTGATATTGTCGGGGGCATCCTCACATTCTATGATGGGAAGCCCGATGTTGATACTGTTGCGGTAGAATATCCTTGCAAAGCTCTTGGCGATGACACATGATACACCGGCAGCCTTAATCGCGATGGGCGCATGCTCTCTCGATGAGCCGCAGCCAAAGTTCTTGTCGGCAACGATTATGTCTCCTGCCTTGACTTTGTCCACGAACTCTTTATCTATATCTTCCATGCAGTGTTTGGCAAGATCTGCCGGATCGGCGCTGTTTAAGTATCTTGCGGGGATTATTACATCCGTATCCACATTATCTCCGTATCTGAATACTGTTCCTTTTGCTGCTTTCATTATCTATATCCTCCTCAAAGTCCAAGTTCTG
>JAEEGL012197177.1_pt1 | contig 26033 bp, 27 predicted proteins | sample 9134231 | NCBI WGS metagenome assembly JAEEGL01 (sample SAMN16246548, study PRJNA631951) | gut metagenome | biome: gut microbiome; feature: rumen; material: fiber-attached | host: Bos | place: Iran: Karaj | collected 2018-10 | reverse complement strand
TAAGGATTGCAACTTTTATGTAGTAGCTGTTCCTACTCCCGTTGATGCCGACAACAATCCCGACCTTACACCACTTTATGGTGCTTCCACCACTGTAGGTAAGGTAATCTCTAAGGGTGACGTGGTTGTTTATGAAAGTACTGTTTATCCTGGTGTGACTGAGGACGAATGCATTCCTGTAGTTGAGAAAGTCAGCGGCATGAAAATGAACGTGGACTTCTATGGCGGTTATTCTCCAGAGCGCATTAATCCGGGTGATAAGCAACACACCGTAGAACACATCAAGAAAGTAACTTCTGGCTCTACCCCTGAGATTGGCAAGTACATCAATGAGGTTTACAGCAGTGTCATCACAGCAGGAACCCACCTTGCTCCGACCATCAAAGTTGCAGAAGCTGCAAAGGTTATTGAGAACAGCCAGCGTGACATCAACATTGCCTTTGTTAACGAGTTGAGCAAAATCTTTAACAAGATGGGCATTGATACTCTTGATGTTCTTGAAGCAGCAGGTACCAAGTGGAACTTCCTTCCGTTCCGTCCTGGTTTGGTAGGTGGTCATTGTATTGGTGTTGATCCTTACTACCTGGCACAGTGCGCCCAGCGTCATGGATACAACCCTGAGATTATCCTTGCTGGTCGTCGCATGAATGATGGTATGGGTGAGTATGTTGCCACCGAGACCATCAAATTGATGCTCAAGAAAGGTATTCAGGTGCTGAACTCAAATATCATCATCCTTGGTTTCACTTTCAAGGAGAACTGCCCCGATGTGCGTAACACCAAGGTTATTGATATCTATAAGGCCCTGAAGGAGTATAATCTTAACATCACAGTTTATGACCCCTGGGCTAATCCCGATGCCGTTAAGCGCGAATATGGAATTGACATCGTCAATGACCTCTCTCTGATAAATGGTAAACTGTCAACAGTAAACGGTAAACCAGTTTTTGATGCTGCTATAGCAGCTGTCGCTCACAAGAAGTTTGATGGAATGGATGTACCTTCGATGCTGAAGGATAACCACGTTATCTTTGATGTGAAGTGTACGCTTGACAGAAGTTTTGTTGACGGAAGATTATAACCGATGAACAACTAAATAATAGTATGCTACGGGTTTGTTCTGATTTGTTTAATTGCTGGAATAAGGATGTAAGATATTGTCACTGGAAAAGCAACGAACATCTGATGGAAGGTTTGGATGGAGAAACTGATTTGGATGTATATGTTTTTCCAGATGACAAGATAGTTGCAGAGTCCCATTTGAGGGATTGTAGCTACATTAAATTTGCCCCTCAAAAAAGTTCTCGTTATTCCATGGTTGATGAATGGATAGGGTTTGACAGAGAAACGGGCAAGTTAGTCCATATTCACTTGCATTATCAGATAATCACAGGGACTAAATTCTGTAAAGAATATAGTTTTCCGGTTGATAACGAAATAATTGAGAGCCGCATTCTTGATAATGAGACCAAGGTTTATCTTTCTTCTCCTGAAATTGAGTTAATAATACTTTTTTCGAGGATTGTACTCAAATCAAAGGATAAGAGCCACATTACTACAAGAGGCTACGATGACGAAATATCCTATCTTAAAGAACGTATCGACTATGATTGTTTAAAAGAAAAGTGTCGAACTCTTATAGGTACAGAGGGTGAGACTTATTATAACATAATAAGCGCAGATGAATTATCTCAAGCTGATTGGAAAGTACTTAAGACTATTGTTCAATCTTGGTTGAGAAAATTTCGTCGTATGTCACCAGTTCGAGTCTTTTTTAGAACCAATTATTATTGGATAAAGCTATATAAGGATTTAGTATTGGTTAAAAAATTCCATAAACCAGTTTTGGCAAAAAAAACCTTTCCTCATGCAAATATATCTATTTGCTTTCTTGGACAGGATGGTAGTGGGAAAAGTACTCTAAGCCTGAATATAGAAAAATGGTTGCGTTGGAAGATTGATGCACATAGATTCTATTTGGGAAGCGGCGAACATTATAAAAGTATAACAAAATGGGTATTGTCGAAGGCTGCCTCCGTCAAGAATAGTAAAGCTGGTGCTCCTGACCATTCTTCGACATCTAAGAACGTATCAGAAACCTCTGTTAAAACCATCAGGAATAGAAGCATCGTCTCAGGCATTGTTGCAATATTGTCATCTCACGACTTAAAGAATGTTGCAAAGAGAGCATATAAAGAAGTTATTGCGGCCGATAAGTATTCTCAAAACGGTGCTGTCAGCTTGTTTGATAGATTTCCACAGAATCAATTCCCAGGTATTTATGATGGGCCAAAAATTAGATCCCTGTATTTAGGAAAGGGGAAAGGTAACATTATTATTGAATGGTTTGCACAGAGGGAGGAACGTTACATTAATCGAGTACAGAGATACCAGCCATCATTGGTTTTCAAACTTATGCTAAGTCCAGAAGAATCCATAAGGAGGAAACCTTTTGAAAATTATGAGCAAGTAAGTCAGAAACACGTAATAACCGAAAAACTTGTATTTGATAAGTCAGAGATCCATTCAATCGATGCTACGCAAGATTATGATAAGGAATTATTACAGGTTAAGAATTTAATATGGGATTTCTTCTTGAAAAATCAATAATCATCGAGTTTAATGGTTTACCTGCTACTGGCAAAACGACTATTGCAAATGCATTGGTTTCTTTGTTAGAAGAAGATGGAATTCAATGTGTCAGACATTTTCTTAAACATAAATGGCAAAAGAACGGGCGTACGGTTTTTCTTAGTCCGAAACTGTTTCGATTGTTTGTCATCTTAAAACGATTTGCCGATAGTATAAAACCTCCAAGAAATAGGTTTACCCACATTATGGGAGAAATGTATCACTACAGATCATATCGTGACTTATTGCATGACCTCAAAGATAAACGGGTTTTTATAGTCGATCAGGGTCTAATACAGTCAATAATAAGTATAGCACATACAGATAGAATCTTGGATGAAGATTCACTAAAAAAAGTGGTGAGTTATTATTGTGACAATAATATTGAGTTCTTTTGTGTTAATTGTAAGGTTGACCCCAACTTATCTTTTGAAAGAATAAGGAATAGACCGGACAATACTGCCCGCATGCATCAAATACCTCGAGAGCAACTTCTGGATGCTATGAAAATGCAGGCTGTTAATTTCGATATGGTTAGGCGTTTTTTTTCTGATAGATTAAATGTGAAAGTAGTAAATATAGATACCGAGTTAGACCCCGCTGACAATGCGAGGATAATTTATAATGCAATAAAGAATAGTGGCTTTATCAAACAATAAATTCTTTGTACGTATTCAAAAATTACGCAAGAATAAGGATGGAAAGACATTGCTAAAAAATTTCAGTTATCTCTCTATTCTTGAGATGACTGTACATCTTTTTCCTCTAATAACGACTCCTTATCTGGCGCGTGTGATTGGCGTAGATGGTTTTGGAATTTTAGCGATAGGTGTTGCTACCGTTGCTTATTTCCAAAGTTTTACAAATTATGGATTTATCTATACTTCTGTTCGAGATGCCGCTAGGTGCCGGGAAGATATTGATGAGTTTTCAAAAGTTGTGTGTACTACCTTAAGCTCAAAAACAATATTGATGCTTATATCATTTTTCTTGTTAGCGTTAGGAACATTCACAATACCCTTTTTTAAAGAGAACTCTGCCGTTATCTGGTGTACAGCTTTATTACTCCCTGGTCATGTGTTTAATCCTGACTGGATATTTCAGGCTCTCGAAGACATGAAATACATTACAGTTAGGAATCTCCTTTCGAAGACATTATTCACAATGCTCATTTTTGTATTTATAAGAACACCAGAAGATTATTTGTGGCAACCCATTTTAATGGCATTGGGCATGTTGGTCCCTTCTGCATGGGGGCTAATAGTATTAAGAAATAGATTTGGATTAAAAGTAATCTTACCTTCCATTAGAGAAAGTATTCAAAAAATATCAGAGGGCTTCAACATGTTTGTCACAGTCTTTCTTCCAACTGTATATACGAATCTTAACGTTCTTTTGTTGAGTTCCTTTAATGGTAAAACGGCTACTGGTTTATATAGTGGTGGAACTAAGTTTACTTCTATAGCCTATAGTTTGTTTCAATTACTCTCGCGAACATTCTTTCCTTTCTTTGCAAGGAAAATGGATGCACATAAGACTTATGTTAAATTCTCGCTAGCTTTGTCTGTCATAATATCTCTTACGTTTTTCTTCTTAGCTCGACCAATAGTATTACTGTTCTTGGGTAATGAATTTGAAGGTACAGTTAATGTACTTCGTATCGTTGCATTCACGCCTATTGCGATGAGCCTTATGAATAGTTATGGCGTGAATTATTTGGTCTTGAAAGGGCGGGAGAGTCTTATGAGGAACATTATTATTATTATTACCATATTTGGTGTCCTTATCGGTGCTTTTGGCGCAAAGTACTATAGTTACATAGGCGTTGCTATCGCTTCGCTTGTCACGCAATTCCTAAGGGCTAGCCTTATTACGTACTACGCACATAAAATCAACAAAAATGACAATTGATACAAACAATAAGAGATATCTGCCATTTGATCTGGTTAGAGCCATGTGCGTTTTATACATAGTGTGCTTTTGGCACCTTAATAGCTATCTGTCAAATGAATACAGGTTTAGTGGAGAGACTTTGCGTTTTCTTCATTGTGTAACAGAGACTATTCTTGGCGCATTTACCTTTTTAAGTGGCTATTTCTTGAAACGATATGTTTTCTCTTCATTTCAGGACGTGCTTTCTTTTTATGGTAAACGTTTGAAGAGGTTTTACTTACTTCTCCTACTGTCAGCGTTGACATATTTAGTTCTCAAGTGGGTAAGCATTCCGCAGTTTTTCCAAGTGATGACGGGAACCAACTTGCTATTTGGTGATGCTGTTGGTACCTTATGGTACTTTAGCATGATAATCCTGTTTTATACCTTAACCCCTTTGCTGTCTTTCAAGAGAAACGAACGCAAGTGGTGGATGCCACTCTCTTCTCTAAGTGTTTTTGCTGTATTTCTTATCTTAGTACACTACGCGGACGCTGACTATCGTTTGTTACTCTATTTCCCGTGCTACATCATAGGTTTAAGCACAAATAAGCTTCTTGAAAACAATAAGGTTAATTCGATTCTGTTATTGATAGCTGTGATTAGTTATGTGATAGTTTATATGTTGAATCTGCATGATGAAATAGTGGTTAGAATTGTTATGACGCAATTTGGTGTTTGGGCTATCATAATACTAAGCGTTATCATTTGTACCCCCAAATGTAGCGTTTCCATCACATTTATCTCTACTGCATCAATGGTTGCTTATTTGTTTCATAGACAGGTTTTCTCGTTGTGCAGTTATTCCTGCAAATCTTTCTTCCATATTGATTATATTCCACTGGGGGGCAATTGTAATATCCATAGCAATGTTCATCCTATCGTATCACGTTCAGAAAATATATAATATATTAATTGAAATAATATGGCCTACAAAGAAAAAGTCTGTTTGACGACATATATTTATGGAATAGCATATCAAGCGTATATTCCGTTTTTAGTTTATTCATGTCACAAATCATATCCAGAATATGACATCAGACTATATTTATATGACAACTTGGATAAGAATGTAAAATCACAATTGGAAATCATAGGTGCTAATAATATTGAAATTATAGAGCGTCAGTTTTCCGATTGCCCAAACATGAGCCCACTCAAAGCAAAGAGCCTTAGGTGGGTGCTATGTGATGATGCTCTTTTAAGTTATGATTATATATATGTTGTTGACATTGATATGTTATATATCAAAGAGCCTACGCCATTACATGTACAGCATATAGAACACATGAAAACAACAGGTTTGACTTTTGATAATTTGGTTCGCTGCTTTAATAGGCATCCCTTTAATCATAGATCTATTGCATATCGGATTAAACATGCTGGTTTAAAGTCTATTCATAAGTATTTTTTCTCTTCGACTAAAGACTATAGATTGACGGGGTTGCACTTTATTGATACGAAAAGATATTATAAGTTTTTTAATCAAGATAAAGTGGACTATTATAAGAAGAAAATATATGATGGCAGCTACCTATCTTTTTTTATGTCATCGAATAATGAGAGTTTCTTGTATTATATAGCAAAAAGTTCGGGTTTGTGTCCTGAGAAATTAGCGATACAGACAGAATCCTATAAAATGTTGGATTTTAATAATTATACACGGCCTGAATTTAGACCTCACCATGGTATTCATCTGGGAATCTTTAGACAAGATCTTGAAGCACAGGGTAAAAGGAAAACCATATTAGATTCTGATGTTTATTCTTACTATGTTGATATATTCAAAAGAGATTATTTAAACGACCCCCTCTTCCGAACAATACTTAAGAATGCAAGAGTGGATATTAAACAACAATTTGACAACATGTTCAGATATTATAGAATGTCGGATACCGAATTGGTTTCTTGACAATACGAGAGTAATGTAGTAGTATATGCAGTGTTAAAAGGTAAAGCTATGGGAGCTACAAAACAAAAGACTCGTATAAATGTTATTTTTTGTGCGATTATTTTTATACTGACAGAATTTTTTGGATCGTATTATATTGGTCCTATATCAATGCGAAATCTTGGGCTAATTGTTGTCGTCGCTTTCTTAATTATGAATAAATGGGAGTATAATAATATGTTTTTTAAGAGTTTTAAGTACTTGATCTATTATTATGTTTTCATTTGTTTGTTAGGCTTGGTTAACGGTTTTTATGAGGACATTGGTGCCACAATGGTCTTTGCACGTTTCCTTCCTACTATAGTTCTTTTTATTTTGGTAACATTTGTTCTAAACAATGACGAAGCATTTGCGAGTTTTGTGTATATCCTTTTGGCGATAATGGTGGTCGATGCAATCGCCACAATACTTCAAGGTGTCGGGAATCCAATAGGGGGGGCATTAAAGGCATTTTTTTCTTCTTCGGAATCAACTTCCGATATTGATGATTTAGAGAGTAGCATTGGCTATTCTATTGCTTCCGGCATCAATGGCACTGTGGTAGGCAATGGCTATTATCTATCTTCTTTTGGACTGCTTTTTTGGTTTCCGTACTATAAGAAACGTACCATGTTTTCCTTTCTAATTTCTATTTCGCTGGCGGTTCTTGCATTGGTTGCATTATTCTACAATCAGCAGAGAATGGCTTTTTATATTTATATTATTCTCGTATTCTTCATTTTAGTATTTTTGTTGCCTTCAAAAGGAAATCGGGTGTCACTCTTATTCTGGTATGCCTTGTTCGTAACAATCTTACTTACCCAAATGAATTCCTTGTCCAGCCTCGAAGTTGGACGTTTGGAAAATGTCTCGAGCCTTGATATCTCTGATCGGCATCTAATGCACCATCGTTATTATTCCGACTTCTTTCCAAATCATTATCTAACGGGCGACAGGCATCAATTTAAAACAGAATATGGTACAACCCCTCACAATATAATTATTGAGACTATGTTGCTGGGCGGCGTCTTTGGCCTTGTTCTTTATTTTTTATTTGTTTGTTCTTTTAGTATCAGGTGTATAAAGGACTATGCCAAAGGAAATAGAATGAAGATACTTTTTGCTTTGCCTATAATTGCGATTTTATTTGTGTCTTGGGAACATTCATCAGGTTTCCATACAGGAATGACTATGGGAGCATATTTATTGGCTTTATATGAACAATCTATAACTCAAATTGAAAGCATTAAACGACAAGTCCCAAAATAGGTTCTGCAATACTTTTAAATCGAAAAGATTTAAACTTGCGACCCCAAAGAATGCGTATATTGCATATTTTTGAGCGTATGAAAAAAATATTGTCGCACTCTGAGCCGATGGCTAAAATATGAACATGAGAGCGCATTTGTGGATATTGTTCCATTGGAGCGGGATGTCTCCTTTTATGCCTGAAGAATGGGATTACACATTTGGAAGTTGGACCACATAACCAAAGTAGAACGGCGGCTGTTGTCTTTGCGGAATAAAACCACACTTTAAATTTATATAAGACAGTGAAAAAGATTCTTTGTTTTATAGATTCCCTCGGCCCTGGCGGTGCACAGCGTCAACTAGTCGGTCTTGCCACCTTTCTTAAGAAAAAAGGGTATGGGGTTACTATGGCTTGTTATCATGATAATCGTTTCTATGCAGATAAGCTTCAGGAGAATGATATCCCATATTTTTATCTTGAGAAAGCTAATAATTCGTTTTTTAGGATTTGGCATATTGCGCGCTATATTCGAAAAACGAAGCCTGATGTTGTTATTTCCTATTTGGAAACACCATCTATTTGTGCTTGTATGTCTAGACTCTTTAATCGTTCTTTTAAACTCATAGTGTCAGAACGTAATACAACTCAGCGCACTGGATGGAACGAGAGAGTTAGGTTTAACCTTTTTAGAATGGCTGACTATGTGGTTCCCAATGCGTTTTCTCAAGAAAAATATATTAGAGAGACGTTCCCTTATTTGACAAAGAAAACAGTTACTATACCAAACTTTGTAGATCTGGATTTTTTTACTCCTGTTTATAAAAAACGACGCGATACTCCAGAGATTATGGTGGCGGCATCTATATGGGCATCAAAAAACACATTAGGTTTTATTGACGCGGTCGCACAATTAAAAGAGAAAGGATACAAATTCCATATTAGTTGGTATGGTAAAAACACTGCACACAAAGAGTATATTAACAATTGTCAGGAGAAAATTGAACGATATGGAATAGGCGAATTCATCACATTAAAAGAAAAGACGGCACAAATCAAAACATGTTATCAAGAAGCGGATTTCTTCTGCCTTCCATCTTTTTATGAAGGAACACCTAATGTGATTTGTGAGGCGATGGCCTGTGGATTGCCCATTGTGTGTAGCAATGTTTGTGATAATAGTAGGTATGTAATAGAAGGAGGAAACGGATTCCTATTTGACCCGAAGGATACTACGTCAACAGTTTATGCGTTTGAACGTATTTTTGCATTAAATGAAGAGGAATATGCTAGTTTCTGTCATAAGAGCCATGAGATAGCAGAATACAAATTATCAAAAGAAAGAATGGTTAATTCATACATCAATTTGATAGAACAATGAGTTTTATACAATTTGCTAAAAGGGGGTATAGGTGGTTAAGTAGTAAAGCTAAGCATTTGGTTTTTAAGAATATCCATAATACGGCGGTGGTAGATTATACTGTGGTTGTTAATAACCCAGAAAACTTATATATGGCTGAGAATACCAATATTGATGCAGGTGCTTTTGTTATGAATGGCCGTGCCAAGTTAATATTCAAAAAGAACTCAGGTGCTGCAGTCGGTTTGCTGGCAATTACTGGAAACCACATGTCGATTGTGGGGAAGAATTTGAAACAGATTACCGATAAAACCAAAGATGAGTTTGATCTGAATCACGAAATGGATAAAGATATTGTAGTTGAAGAAGATGTTTGGATTGCTGCCCGAGTTACTTTGTTGTCTGGCTCCAGATTAGGTCGAGGATGTGAAGTGGGGGCTGGGAGTGTAGTAAGAGGCAGTATCCCTCCATATTCCGTGGTAATCGGAAATCCATGCAAAGTTATTGGTTTCCGTTTTACACCTGAGGAAATCATTGAGCATGAAAAGGCGCAATATGAAGAAACTGAGCGTCTGCCTTTTGATATGCTCCAGAAGAATTACGAAAAGTACTTTTTAAACAGAATAAAAGAAATTAAACAATTCACTAAACTTTAATTACAGTATGGACAAAAATGAATTCTTGGCAAATTTTGCCGACCAGTTTGAGGATACCGATCCTGGTGAAATTAAGTTTGACACCAAGTTTCATGACCTTGATGAGTGGGGTTCTGTAATTGGTATGACAATTTTAGCAATGGCTAAAATTAGTTATAATAAATCTATTACAGGAGAAGAACTAAAAAAATGTATAACTGTTGAGGATGTTTATAATCTAATTAACGATAAATAAATGGAAGAATTCAATCCTTTTTCACTTTCTGGTAAAACCATATTGGTAACAGGGGCATCTTCTGGAATTGGGCAGGCAATTGCTGTCTCTGTATCAAAGATGGGTGCTACAGTTGTCATTAACGGACGTAATATATCCAAATTAGAGAAAACACTTTCTCTGTTAGCTGGTAAGAATAATAGCATTATTGTAGCCGACTTAACTAACGGTGAAGACATTGCCAAACTAGCGGATTCTGTTCCTCAACTTGATGGAATAGTTCTTTGTGCCGGTATAGGGTACCGAATGCCCGCAAAGATGCTGACCGAAAACGATATTGATACCGTTATGCGAGCCAATTTTAATGGCGCAGTACTGCTGCAAGCGGCTTTGCTTCAAAAAAAGAAAGTGAAAAAGGATTCTTCTATTGTATTCATTGCATCAAAGGCTGCAGATTATCCCAGCCTGGGCAATGCGGTTTATAGTGCCTCAAAAGGGGCCTTGATTTCTTATGCAAGATGCCTTGCACTTGAATTGGCACCTCGTGGTATAAGAGTTAATTGTATTTGTCCTGCGATGGTATGGACCGACCTTGTTATGCAAAACGAAGTTACAGTCGATCAGTTAAAGTCTTCTGAGCTGAATTATCCATTGAAACGATATGGAAAACCAGAGGATGTGGCATATCTTGCTGTTTACCTTTTGAGTAATGCATCTTCATGGATGACAAATAGTTGTATAGACCTAACTGGAGGGAGCAATAGTTTATGAAACAAGCATATATAAAAGGCATATCCTATTATTTGCCAGAGAGTGTTGTTACCAATGAGGATTTGGTAAAAGAATTTCCGGAGTGGAGCGTTGATAAAGTTGCTCAAAAAGTTGGGGTTGATTTTCGCCATTTGGCAGCTGAAAATGAAACAGCTGGTGATTTGGCTGAGAAAGCTGCACGTAAGCTGTTTGAGGAATATCAGATAGATCCGAAGTCAATAGATTTCTTGATGCTTTGCACGCAAAGCCCGGATTATTTCCTGCCATCAACGGCATGTGTTCTTCAAAATAGATTGGGAATACCCACCACTGCGGGTGCATTTGATTATAATCTTGGGTGTTCTGGTTGTATCTACGGAATGGCAATGGCAAGAGGGCTTATTGCTGCGGGTCTAGCAAACAACGTGCTTCTACTAACAGCTGAGACATACAACAAATATTTACATCCAGATGATAAGAGCAACCGCTCGATTTTTGGTGATGGTGCTGCCGCATGTTTGATTTCAACAGAGGGATTTGCGCAAATAGGTGAATTCGTTTTAGGTACTGATGGGGCAGGGGCAGAAAACCTTATTGTAAGAACAGGTGCCGCGCGATGCAAACAACCTACTGGTTTTAGTGACGAAGATAGTGAGGGCCATATTCGTCGGGATGATTATCTCTATATGAATGGGGGGGCCATCTTCAATTTCACGTTGGATGCAGTTCCGGCTATGATGAACCAATTGTTTGAGAAAAGCGGTCTAACGAAAGATGCTGTTGATTATTACGTTTTCCACCAGGCCAATAAGTTCATGCTAAGTACTATCCGCAAAGTGTGTGTGTTGCCAAAGGATAAGTTCTATATAGACTTGGCTAATGTTGGGAATACTATATCTTCAACTATTTTGATAGGATTAAAGGAGAGTCTAAATAATTGTACCATTCAACCAGGGATGAAAGTGATGTGTTGTGGTTTTGGCGTTGGATTAAGTTGGGGTGGAACATTATTAAAGTTTTAATAATGTATGTTTCGGGAACAATAGAAAGAAGTTAAATAAGGAGTAAATGCCTTATAGCAATAGTTGCTGTGGTAAATAAAGATGTGTCTCCTTATAGTATTGTAGAAAGAGTTCCCGCAAAGGTTATTAAACACTTCTGGACAAAGGAACAGACACAGGAACCCGAGAAGAAGAACCTATACCCCGAGTAAGAGAAGCTTAATCATGAAATAATTGATAATTTGCTTTCTAAATAGATGAAAGTTTTACTTTGTACACCATATCTTCAAGAACCCAATATTATATTGGGAGGGATTAATATTTGGGGACGTAATGTGCTCTCCTACTATCATCAAACCAGTTCGGATATCACTATAGATGCTGTTTCTTTTGATCGAATGTTCGATGTTAAGGAAAATAGTACATTCATTCAAAGGGCTATGTGGGGTATAAAAGAATACAGGTCGTCAATCAAAAACGCAATAAAAACACTTGACAATCAAGGTCCGTTTGATGTGCTTCATCTATGTACAAGTGCTCAATTAGGACTTTTTAAGGACTATGTCGTTATAAGACGGGCACATAAGCGTGGCGTAAAGGTAGTTATACATCTACACTTTGGAAGAACACCAGAATTATTTCTAAAGAACAATTGGGAAAGCAAATTGTTAAAACGGGTACTCAGCATGTCAGATGCTATTGTATCTATTGATAGTGAAACATATACTGCTCTAAGAAGTAATGGATACAAAGCATCTTTTTACCTCCCCAATCCGCTTTCACTTCCCATCATTAATCAGATAGAAGTGCAGAAAGCGAAGATTTTACGTATTCCGAATAAAATTCTATATGTCGGACACGTTATTCCATCTAAAGGGGTCTTTGAATTAGTACAAGCCTGTAAAGAGATAAAAGGAGTCGAGCTTCACCTTGTAGGTAGCGTGACGGGAGATATTAGTGATTCATTAAAGAATAGAGCCGTAAGTAAGAATAACGGAACATGGTTGAAAATACGTGGAGGCATTCCTCATGAAGAGGTTATTAATGAAATGCTGTCTTGCGGCATATTTGTTCTACCTTCATATACGGAAGGATTTCCCAATGTTATATTGGAAGCAATGGCATGTGGTTGTTCTATAGTCTCGACTTCAGTAGGAGCAATTCCAGAAATGCTAGGAGAAAAGGATGAAAAAAAATGCGGAATAATTGTCCCTCCCCATAATGACGAACAATTGAAGGCGGCCATTGCTCGGATGCTTTCAAATGAAAAACTAAAGAAAGAATATGGGACTAATGCGCAAGAGCGTGTAAATCAAAGATATTCCATGCAAAAAGTATGGGGACAATTAGTTGAGATATGGTCTTCTGTGAAGAATAGTTAGGGAATATCTTTTTAAAATACATTTATGGGTAAGGTATTAATTGTATCAGCTGTTTTTCCTCCAGAGCCTGTAGTCTCAGCTAACCTGTCATTTGATATTGCACAAAGGGCTCAACAAGATGGAAAAGATGTTGTTGTGCTTTCTCCTAAACCTTCACGCCCTCAAAATTATGCCTTCCCTAAAGAACAAATTTTATTTCCTTTCAAACATATCATATTAGATTCATTTGTATGTCCTCAGTCAAAGTTGATTGGTAGGTTTAGAGAAAGTTATAGTTTTGGGAAAGCCACGTATAAGTATATTAAACAGCATTATGAAGAGATTGATGTAGTCTATGCCAATACTTGGCCACTCTTTGCTCAATACTATATGGCAAAAGCAGCAAAACGATACGGGATTCCATATTATATTCATGTGCAAGATATTTATCCGGAATCTTATTGCTACAAAATGTCAAAAGTACTCGGTGCCATTTTGCATAAATTTATGTTGCCTATTGATAAGTATGTGCTGAGTAATGCAAAGAGGGTGATTGCCATCTCACCATCTATGATTCCTTATCTTTCTGCATCGAGAAGTGTGGATGCCTCAAAGTTTACATTGGTGCGCAACTGGCAGGATGATAAGGCTTATGTCGAAACATATAAACCTATAGATAAGACAGGTGAAGAGTGCCACATTATGTACTTGGGTAGCATCAATCCTACGGCCAATGTGGCATTGATTATCAAAGCTTGTAAGAAACTTGACCATACGCAATTCCGGCTCTCAATCATAGGTAATGGCCCTGAAAAAGATAATTGTATATCTCTTACTGAACAAGTTGGGTTAAAGGTGTCGTTTAACACCGTTGTCCCTGAACAAGTGGCTAAGATACAAAGGACGGCAAATGTGCTTGTGCTATGTTTGAAGAAAGGGGTAGCAAAAACTGCTACTCCCTCAAAACTGACTGCTTATATGCTCTCAGGCAGACCCATCATTGCCAGTGTGGATTTAGATTCGGACTGCGCCAATATTATAAAAGAGGCTAGTTGTGGTCTTGTGGTTGAGCCTGATAATGAAACAGCTCTTAGCAATGCGATACAGGATCTTTCACAAAAGAGCGTTGAAGAGCTGAATGAAATGGGTAAGGCCGCTTTTGACTATGCTGTGAATCACCTATCTAAAGAGCGCAATCTGTCCATGTTGATTAACTTGATAACACAAGAGAAGAAATGATTGAAATAAAAAAGGCACAAGAAAAGGATGTGCCTGAAATAGTGGCAATCCACATTAAGGCATTCCCTGATTTCTTCCTAACAACATTAGGCGAAAGTTTTTTGAAATTGTATTATAGCTCTGTTCTAAAGAGCACCGACGGCATATTACTGATAGGACAATCTGATGGAGAAACTGTGGGTTTCTGTGCAGGAACTTTGCTGTCAGCAGGTTTTAATACGAGATTAATAATGAATAATCTTATGGGATATGCAGGGCAAGGAGTTATATTGCTCTTTACTCACCCAATAAGAATTTGGCATCTTTTTAAAAACATGACAAAAGAGAATGCAGATGTGGGTGATAAAGGTGATTATGCAGAACTCCTTTCTATTGGCGTTAATCCAGACAAACAAGGTGGTGGCTTAGGAAAGAAAATGCATTTGGCTCTCGAAGAAGAAGTTTATCAAAGGGGGGGGGGGAAGTTGTCTTTGACTACAGATTTTGAGAATAATGAAAAAGCTATAGGTTTCTATCACTCGCTGGGATATAACGAGTGGTATGACTTTGTGACCTATCCCAATAGGAGAATGTACAGAATGATAAAACAAAGAGATAAGAGATAGAATTATGAATATGAAACTTAGAAATATTCCTTTCTCGCCTCCTGATATGACGGAGGCAGAAGCGAAGGAAGTAAGAGAGGCTATCCTTTCCGGTTGGATTACAACCGGGCCAAGAACGAAAGAATTGGAACGGCAGATTTCAGAGTATGTACATACAGACAAGACTGTGTGTCTTAATTCTGCAACAGCTGCGATGGAAATGGTGTTGCATCTTCTTGGCATTGGTCCTAATGATGAGGTTATAGTTCCTGCTTATACGTACACAGCTACTGCTTCTGTTACACAACATGTGGGTTGCAAACTTGTGATGGTTGATTCTCAGAAGGATTCAGTTGAGATGAATTATGACCAATTGGAGAAAGCTATCACAGAGAACACAAAGGTCATTGTTCCTGTTGATATAGCTGGCATTGTGGCTGACTATGATAGAGTCTATGAGATTGTAGAGCGTAAGAAGTATCTGTTCCATCCTTCCAATGCATTGCAAACTAAAATTGGCCGTATCATAGTGTCAGCAGACTGTGCACATTCATTTGGCGCTAATCGCCTAGGGAAAATGTCTGGTGAGATTGCGGACTTTTCTTCTTTCAGTTTTCATGCCGTGAAAAACTTTACTACTGCAGAAGGTGGGGCGTTAACATGGAATCTGCCTTTTGGAACCGAAGTAGTTCCTTTAGATGTGGATTATATGCCAACAGTTCCGAAGAAGGAGTTCGAAACATGGAATGAATTGTTATACCGTTTGTCACAGTTATTCTCGCTTCATGGTCAGAACAAGGACGCGCTTGCTAAGACAAAGCTTGGTGCTTGGGAATATGACATCATTGGTCCTTGGTACAAGTGCAATATGACAGATATCATGGCAGCTTTGGGCTTGGTACAAATGGAGCGCTATCCGAAGATGTTAGAACGCCGATATGAGATTGTATCCAAATATAATGAGGCTTTGAAAGGCCTTCCTGTAGCTGTACTTAATCATATGGATACAGAGCATTGCAGTTCTCATCACCTCTATCTAGTACGCCTTTTAGGTAAAACTCGTGAAGAAACAAACAAGGTTATAGAACAGATGGCAGAGCGAGGCATAGCGACCAATGTTCACTATAAACCACTGCCCATGATGACAGCCTACAAGGCTTTGGACTTTGACATCAAAGATTTCCCGAATGCATACAATCTCTTTGTGAACGAGGTGACGCTTCCATTGCACACTTGTCTGACCGATGATGATGTAGAGTACGTAATCAGCAACTTTGTGGATATTATCAAGAATTTGTGAAAAGATTATTCGATATAGTAGCGAGTGGGCTTGGGCTTTTGGTTCTTAGCCCACTCTTTCTGATATTGGCCGTCTGGATTAAATTGGATAGCAAGGGACCAGTGTTTTATCGCCAAGTTCGTGTAGGGAAAGATAACAGGGACTTCCGTATCTTCAAGTTCCGTTCTATGAGGGTAGGGGCTGACAAAGGAAGCCTTGTTACAATAGGTGGTCACGACCCTCGCGTTACACGTTCGGGGTATTTTATCCGCAAATATAAGTTCGATGAACTACCTCAGTTAATTAATGTGTTTGTGGGTGATATGTCACTTGTGGGTCCTCGTCCGGAAGTGCGTCATTATGTAGACTACTGGACTCCAGATCAGATGCATGTTTTAGATGTCCGTCCAGGAATTACAGATCCTGCTTCTATCAAGTTTCGCAATGAAAACGAGCTAATGGCACAAGCGGAAGACCCTGAGAAATTTTACATCGAGATTATCATGCAGGAGAAGTTGCGGCTTTATCTTGAGTATGTAGGGAACCACTCGTTTTTTGGAGATATTTGGTTGATTTTTAGGACATTCTGGACAATAGTTAAAGAGAGATAGCGTGTGGAGCAAAATCGACTAAGAAATACTTTGTTGGCATTAACTCGCTTAGGAATAAGTAATGTCTGTACGACAATACCTGATACCATTGATTTGTCTGCCATTAAAATCCTTGCAGAGAAGCAGGGACTTTCTGCTATTGTGTTGGATGGCTTAGAAGAAGCAAGACGTAAGAGGGATGGTTTAAGATTTAATTCTTTACAAGAAAAGATTTTGCTTGCACAATGGATTGGGGAGATGTCTCAGAGTGAGACAATTTATTCAATGCAACAGCAATCAGCAAGAGAAATGGCTTTACTTTTTCATCATAGTGGCATTCGTACATACGTACTGAAAGGAACTGTGGTTGCAGAGTGTTATCCGAAACCCGAACACAGACCAAGCGTTGACATGGACTGCTACTTGCTGCCAGAGACAGGTGACTTTGATGCTTGGGAGAAAGGAAACAGAACCATCAACTCCAAGAACTATGAAGTGAAATACGACTACTATAAGAACAGTACGTTTATTCTTCCTGATCTCATCGTTGAAAATCACCAATATTTTACACCTTTTAGAGGCAATAAGCGATTAACGTCTTTGGAAAAGGTATTACAGGCTTTAATAAAAAAAGATATAGGTGAGAATAGGATCGGAGACACTTGGTTGTTTAGACCTCCTGTGATGGTATCTGCTCTATTTCTCATAGAACATGCTTATTCGCATTTTCTGCATGAAGGATTGACATGGCGGCATGTGCTTGATTGGATGATGTATAGTAAAAAACATGAAAAAGAAATAAATTGGAATAAATTAAATGCTCGCATAGATGAGTTTGGCTTCAGAAAATTTTATGATTCCTACTACAGGCTTGGACAGTACTTGTTTGGAGAGTTGAGTGATGAAAGTTTGGATTTTAAAGACAGATTAATGTTAAGAGATGTGTGGGAAGAGCTTGACCTTCATGATACAGTTCAAGGATTGCGTGGTAAGTTAGCGTTGGTTGGTAATACATGGCGAGCAAGATGGAAGTATCGTTATTTCTCAGACATTTCTATGATACATGCTCTTTGGATACAAGTGAGAGGTTTCCTTTTTATGAAAAATCCAATTTTGCGATAAGAATGGATGGTAGGCATGGGTACAGAAGCTACACTTTATAAGATACTTCCTTTTCGTTATAAGCAATTTGGTGGACCTCGTGTTGTTCGCATCTATGCCAAAATGGGCGCGTTTTGGCCAATGGTGAAGCAGATTATGCGAAACCCATTTAGCCGCCATTCATATAAAAGAGCCTATACTATTGCCATCAGAAGAGTTGAACCATTTCTTCGTGAAAAGTATGCGCCAATGATGGTGGAAAGAAAGGTCTATTACCAAAAGCAATCATTGGTGCATGTAAGAAGTAACAAGGTATGGTTTTGCTGGTTGCAAGGGATAGAACAAGCTCCAGTGGTTATTCGGACATGTTACCATTCCATTATGCAAAATTTGGCAGACTGGGATGTGAGACTAATAGATGAAACGAATTGGAGGAATTATGTAGATTTGCCTGACTACATAATAAAGAGATGGGAAAAGAAACAGATTCCTCCAGCGCATTTCACGGATTTGATACGCCTACAACTTCTAATTCGCTACGGGGGTACATGGATAGACTCAACAATTCTCTGTACTGGATTTACTCCCCAAAATGAGCAATATACGAAGTCATACTTGGATGCAGACTTGTTCATGTTCCAATATACTCGACCAGGAAGCATACAATGGGGTGGCATTGGTAACTGGTTTATAACAGCTTGTACGAATAACGAAGTACTGATGGTTCTCAGGGATATGCTATTCGCTTATTGGAAAGATTATGACTGCATCATAGACTATTATATTTTCCATCTGTTCTTTTCCATGTTACGGGAAGTGTTCCCCAAAGAAATAGCTGCTATGCCTTATGGTTATTGCATACCAAGCCTTACATTAGTTCATCACTGGGAAGAACAGTTTGACAAGGAGAAATGGGAACAGTTTACATCTAAGGTTTGCTTTCATAAAGTTACCTATCTTATCAAACAGAGTATATTGAATGATAAGGTGAACTATTATCATTACATTATAAACAAATTCCTTACAGATAAATAATGTCTAATATGGATTTGACAGACAAATTGAAAGATTTTATGGAGAAAGAAGCCCGTTCATGCTCTATGGATTTTGGGTGTGTTACACCGATGTATGTGTATAGGATGTGGGGAAGTAGTGTTTCTCTCGAAGAAATCGAGAGAGCGATGGAAGGGATGAGAAGAGGTATGAGGGAAGAGGTATGAGGGAAGAAGTGAGAAAAAAGTATTTAATGAGTTTCAGAATGGAAGTCACTTGGGTGTCTTTTTTTATGCAAGAAGGCGGGTCGTTCGTACCTGCCTTTTTTAAATTTCACGTTTTAAGATATGAGGGCTGGTTATTACTTACTTAAAAACGACAAGAGTGTTTATGTGTTTAACAACATAAAATACTTTGAATGTGTTGCTCCTTCAGAAATATCTTTGTACCTTTGCAGCATGGAAAGGTGGAAAAGTATTTTGTATAACGTTATTTTGTAATGTGATATTATGACCAATTTTGATAAACGGAAACTCACAGAAATGGTCTTGTATATCCTCAACAAGACTAATGGACTTGATTACTATCATGTGTTCAAGATTATTTATTTTGCAAATATCGCACACCTAGCTAAATGCGGTTTACAAATTACGTCAGATTATTTTTGTGCATTGCCTGATGGACCGGTTCCTTCTAATCTTTTTAATAGTATAAATGGTAAGGAATATGGGGACAATGAACTTGAAGAAATGATAAGAGATGCCATCACCAAGGGTACAGATGATGCCTATTATATGCTTTCCGCAAACAGACAGGCAAATCTTGACTACCTATCAAAATCAGAGATTGAGGAGCTTGATAAAGCTATCGCTGAGAATGCTCATTTGCCATACAATACTTTGAAAAGCAAATCACACGGAGCCGAATGGAAACGTGTTTTTAACAACCCATCTTCTGGAAAAAAGATAATGGATGTTGTAGGAATGGCCAAGGATGCCAATGCTTCTGAAGATATGATAGAATATATCAAAGAGGAACTTGAAACAGAAGAGGCATTGGCATGACAAAAATATGTGACTTGCTTGGCGAAAGAGCGGATGAACTTGTCAAAAGCTCTATTAGAATAGGTGATGTTCACATGTTGCCTCTTGGAAAAGAAGAAGGCATTACTTCTAAAAACGGAGCATTGAAAAGAAATAAGTTTTTCATTGTCTTAGGATTTGATGCCACAGGCAACATTATAGGTGGAATTGTCATAAATTCCAAAATCAACACAAATCTTCCCTCGTCTGTTACAGACTATCTTATGCCCGTTACTGTTCAGCAGATGTCGTTCTTGAAATACAATTCTTTTGTTAATTGCTCTCAACTAAAGACTGTCGCAAAGGAGAAATTCAACCATTCTACGTATGTTGATCATATTGACGATGAAGAATTGATAGATTCTATAAGAAAAACAGTTGTTGAAAGTCCATATTCTAACAGACAGCTACTTAAAGAGTTTAGAATTATTGACAATTGAATTAGGTTGGGATTCTAAACATTTTAAACGTTTTTCACTGAATATGATAATTAATCAGGCATTGTTGGATGAGTTGACAGCTCAAGCGAAGGCGAGTCCTCGGTTGAGGATGAACATGGATTTGCGGAACTCTCCAGAGGATATGAGTCAGCGGATGCTGAATGCTTTGGAACCGGGAACTCCATTGCCGATTCATAGGCATCGCCATTCATCAGAAACTGTTGTATGTCTGCGGGGGCGACTGGTGGAGGAGTTCTATGATGAGTTGGAGCGGAGATGTGTCGAGAGTATCGAGCTCAGTCCGAATGGGCCTGTTGTTGCCTTGAACATTCCTATTGGTCAATGGCATACGGTCAGGGTGCTTGAATCGGGGACTGTGATTATGGAAGTCAAGGAGGGACCGTATGAACCGCTGTCGGACGTAGATGTCCTAAAGGTGTAAGAATTTGGCTTTCTGATTTTGCCTCGGTGAAGGCTTCACAGCCCCCACATACTACCTTCTCTCTCGTAGAGAGAAGTACGTATGGGGCTTGACCTTCACCTCGGCAAGATGTGGTTTTTGATCTTCTTTTTCATCCATTTTCGTCAATGTTCGTCAAATTCCATCAATTCCATAATGTTCCGTCAAACTCAGCCAAATGCTGTTAAATTCCGTTTGCAGGTTTGGGATGGTCGTATCTTTGCACCGGAAATAATTCCGACGTGACTTCGAGCAGCGGCTCGGCTCAATGTCAGTCTAATCTAAGTGCGCAATTAGATTAAGCTAAATTGAGAATTAGATATATCTAATCTGAAGACAGCAGACTACAGACAACAGACAACAGTCAACAGTCAACAGACTACTGACAACAGACTACAGGACCGGCATGCCTTGTGTCGCCTGTTTATTTTTTCTTCGTTGAGGCCTTTTTCTTTGTAGTTGTAGTTGTCGACGTTTGTGTTGGCGGAACGTAGTACTGGAGTGCTTCGGGCATACGTTTCTGCAGTTCGGCTAGGCGCTTTGCATCAGACGGGTGGTCGCTGAAGATTTCGCTCGTCTGGCTGGCTCCGCCCTGTTGGGACATGCGCTGCCAGAAGGGGATAGCGAGTCGCGGGTCGTAGCCTGCCATCGCTGCGAAGATGAGACCCAGACGGTCGGCTTCTGTCTCGTTGTCGCGAGAGTACTTGAGGTTGGCGAAGTTGAAGCCCATCTGTGCTGCCATGTCAACGATAGAGGCGGCGTTTCCCCAACCCTTTGCCTGTGCCACTTGCGAGAGCACGCTACCACCTATTTGTGCTGCGTATTGCTGGCGCATCTGCTTGGAGAGCTGTTCTGCTGAATGCTTGGCAACAGCGTGGGCAATCTCGTGTCCGAGAACGATGGCAAGGCTGGTCTCGTCCTGCGTGACGGGAAGAAGGCCTTCATAGACGACAATCTTGCCTCCAGGCATACAGAAAGCGTTTATTTCGCTGTTGTTGACGAGATTGAACTCCCACTGGAAGTTCTGCAGTTCGCTGGCATATCCGTTGTTCGAGAGATACGTCTCGACAGCAGTTGAGAGGCGTTGTCCTACGCGTTTCACCATGGCTGCGTTGTTCTGGTTGGTGGACAGCGTAGCGCCCTGCATGTACTCCTGATACTGCTGTGTGCTGAGACTGAGGATTTGGGCGTCGTCAACGAGCAAACGAGTCTTGCGGCCAGAGATAGGCACTGTGTTTGTGGTGCCACAAGCTGCAGCGAGCATAGCAAGGGCAACGATGAGAAGAGTTCTGATTGTTTTCATTGTTGTTTCAGATTTAATAATATGGTGCAAATATACGCTTTTATTTTCATTTATGCCCTTATTAATTGATAAAAAGCATTGATAAAACGAAAAATCTTACTAAAAAACTTGCACATGTCACAGGAAAGTACTACTTTTGCAACCGCAATCATGAAAAATGGTGCGGTAGTTCAGATGGTTAGAATACTAGCCTGTCACGCTAGGGGTCGCGAGTTCGAGCCTCGTCCGCACCGCAGAGGAGTCTTCCATCATGGAAGATTCCTTGCTTTTTGCGGACAACTCTCACCTGCGGCCCCTCGGGGTCGGGGTTTTCCTGCGCTGCGCTCCGAAAGCGGCAAAGCCGGAACGAGCCTCGTCCGCACCGCTGAAAAGCATATAATCATGTTGAATGAAACCTCGGCCTAAAAGCAGGGGTTTTATTCTTTAACGATAAGATGTATCGATACACAAGAAGTTTTTCGTCCTTGACTGTCGTTGACCTTTGGTTCGAGACTTTTGGCAAGCCCCTATAAGCTGCTATTCGTCAGAAAAACCGATGGGAAAGGACCCAAAAAGAAGAGGTAAATATTTACCGGACATCAATAATTGGTTATAGACGGATTAGAGTTTAATAAAGGAATCCCAGCATCCAAAGAGGAAGTTTTGCTCCACTTGGAATATCCCAGTCATCGGCGAAGATGAAAGAGTCGGCGATACTGGATATTTGTGAGAAATCTTTGCTTCGGCCTCCAATTTCGAAGGTATATTTCGAATCTACCTTGAAATCCCCCTGGGCCTTTCCATATTCTATATTATGAGATACAGAAAGGCAGGAGGTGGCAAATGTCTCCCGAAGCGTTCCTATTTCCACCTTTGGTGCAAGAGCATAAAGGATGTTAGGATTTTCAAGATAAACTTTGTCGGGCTTTGACAGCTTTCCTATTTTCTTTTTATCAGAGTACAGCAAGTTCAGGACCTTGGCATCACCCAGATACTTGAGGTACTCAACCACGGTGTCGCGACCAATCTCAAGAGCTGCAGCAACCTTGTTTGCGTTCAGTTCGAAAGGCACCTCACCGCATATTAGTGCGATAAGTGCCTGAAGCTTCCTCACATTTGACACATCAACCTTGCATATACGTGGTAATTCTGTTTCGATGATATAATTGACGACCTGCTCTATTTTCGTGTAATATTCTCCTTCTCCTTCCAACAGGAAAGGATAATAGCCCTTCTCCAGGTATTCCTTGAACAAAGCGACAGGCTTACACTTTGATGAAACCTCTTGCCACAAGTCATAAGGATGAGCCAAAATATCTTCCAGAGACCATATAGGGAAAGTCAGTCCATGATAGAAGCGTAGAGCCTCGCGGAAGGAAAGTCCTGGCATCGTGTATTTCACAGCTCTGCGTGACAAGTCAGCCTCTCCCTCCTTCAGACGAAGCAAAGAAGAGCCGCTTACAATCATTTTCAAAGTAGGGTATAAGTCATAGATTTCCTTTATTTCGCGGCTCCAATCCGATGTCCCGGATTTGTATTTATGAATCTCGTCAATCACCAGCAGTTCTCCACCACGGATAACAAAATCTTCAGCTAAGCCAACGAGTGTACGCATAGAGAAGTCAACTGTGTCAGCCGAGCAATACAACACACGATGATCCCCGAGCTCATAGTTTTTCTTTAGATACTGCTTGATAAGCGTTGATTTGCCTACGCCTTTAGCACCCACAATACTAACAAGCTGGGCTCCCCAATGAATTTCATTTATCTTATCGCGAACAATCTCCGTTGAAGTGTTAGCCAGAAGCCTGTCGCTTTTTCTGAATAATGCGTCCATAAGAATACCTTTTCATGTGATTCCGTGGTGCAAAGATAATAAAAGTGTTGCACGTAAGCAACAATTTCCTAAAAAAAAGTTGTTTCTTCGCAACACTTATAGCGTTTTCGGTATTATATAATACATAATAATTTAGGTTTCGGAAGTTCTCAATGTTTTGTAGTTAAGTAGTTAAGTAGTTAAGTAGTCGTCCTTCGGATAGTGTTAAGCCGCAGGCTGAATGTGCAGAATCATTTGGATGCGGTGTGCATTCAGCCCTGAATAATACGCATCTAACAAGAAACGATGAACAAAAAGACAGAAAAATAACGGGGATTTCGACTCTCGTATTTCTTTTTTTGATACCTTTGCAGAAAAAATAAAGCTTTAACAACAACTAACCCTACTATGAAAACACGATTTTATCTATTTACTGGAATACTGTTGATGGCTGCCTCGGCTTGGGCCGGTGAGGCGGAAGGGAATGGTGCTCGTATCTCCGGATACAGGATGGAAAGCAACGAGCCACAACGTACGACCCTGTTCAGCACATTGAACGGCGGAATGGACATCCCTCCTTACCGCATTCCGGGTATCACCTGCGGAAAAGATGGCCGGCTCATAGCCAGCGCAGCACGTCTCGTCTGCGGTACCGACCCCGGGTACGGACAGGTGGATTGCGTGGTCAAGATAAGCGACGACAATGGCTTGACGTGGAGCGACAAGGAGATAGACGTGGCTGTCGGCGATGCCTCTTTAATAAATAATGTAAAGACGCCGATGGAGGCAGCATACGGCGACCCAGCCATCGTGATGGACCGTGAGCATAACGAGGTGCTGGTGATGGCTGTGGCTGGGTGTACCGTTTACGCCAACAGTACGACCAACCGCCAGAATCCCAACTTGATTGCCGCCATCCGCAGTCTCGATGGGGGAGAGACATGGCAGCAACCTGTTGACCAGACAGAAGACATCTACGGCCTCTTCGATGGTGGCAACCCTATGGCTGCCGCTTTCGTGGGAGGTGGCAAGATATTCCAGAGCCGCATCGTGAAGGTGGGCGACTATTACCGCCTCTATGCCGCTCTGGCTGCCCGTCCCAACGGGAACCGCGTCATCTATTCGGACGACTTCGGCCGCACATGGAAAGCGCTTGGTGGAGCCAGCGCGACACCTGTGCCTAATGGCGACGAGCCCAAATGCGAGGAACTTCCCGACGGACGTGTCATCATCACCAGTCGTACCGGTGGAGGCCGTCTGATGAACATTTACACCTATACCAACACCGAGACCGGTGCCGGCAAGTGGGAAACAGAGACAAAAGCAACCATGAGCGGCCTCAGCGCAAGTCCCAGCAGCAACCCGACAAATGGCGAGATGCTCATAGTGCCAGCCAAACGTCTCAGCGACAGCAAGCCGCTATATGTCGCCTTGCAGTCCGTGCCAACAGGTGCCGGGCGCAACAACGTGGGCATCTTCTTCAAGGAACTGGCCGACATCAGCGACATCCGCAATCTGGCAGCCTTCTCTGCCGGATGGGACGGCTTCTACCAGGTGAGCCGGACGGCTTCGGCCTATAGCAGCATCGAGCTTCAGGCCGACGACAAGATAGCCTTCTTCTATGAGGAGACCCTGACGAAATGGGGCACAAAGTCCAATCCCGTGAGCACAAGCTTCCCAACAGGAGCAGGCATGCACAACTTCGACGGCTTCGAGAACATCTATCTGGCCCTCGACTTGGAGTTGATTACGGGTGGCAAGTACTGCATAAGCCACGAGCTGAACCGGGGCGAGTACCTGAAGACATTCTTTGGCGCGCTCTTCGAAGAAATGGAACTGACAGCCGAAGAGAAGACCACGGCAAGGGCTTTGGTGGCAAGCCTGACAGCCGAGCCTGCTCCGGAACAGATTGATGCCATCTACACGCTCCTTGCCAGCAAGGAGTAAACGCCTACAAAGCAGTTACGATTCTGTCCGTCAACAAAGCGATATTTCTTTTTGCTGTTTCCGGTTTCATAGCCTCATCAATAGAGATGTCAGGATGATTGATGCATTCAACTTGTGAGAAGCCTGCGTCAAGCAG
>JAEEGL011105939.1_pt1 | contig 26034 bp, 15 predicted proteins | sample 9134231 | NCBI WGS metagenome assembly JAEEGL01 (sample SAMN16246548, study PRJNA631951) | gut metagenome | biome: gut microbiome; feature: rumen; material: fiber-attached | host: Bos | place: Iran: Karaj | collected 2018-10 | reverse complement strand
GTGGGGGCGTTAGGCTTATCGAGCAGACGCACTGGGCGCTGCTGTGAGTCGATATACTGGCGGGAAACTTCCAGGTAGTCTTCATAGGGGAAGCGGATGCCCAGTTCCTGAGCCACCTCATAGGCCGCCTGCTTGCCACGCAGCACGGCGCTGGTGCCCTCGCCGATGCGAACGGCATCGCCGGCACCATAGACATTGCGGCCAAAGACTGAACGGCCCTTTACGAGCAGCTGGTTATCGGGAATCAGACCTGTGCAGATGTTGATGATGTCAATGTCGTCAATCACACGCTCGGTGCCAGGGATGGGCTGGAAATTCTTGCACTCGGCAATTACCGCACCGGTAACGCCCGTGTAATCCTCGTTGGGGATGGCGCGGATGAGCACGTGTGAAGTCATGATGGGGATGCCCAGACGGCGAACGCGGTTGGCCTGTACGGGGAAACCACCCTCGTGGTCCATGCCCTCGATGATGGCCTTGATAGAAGCACCTGCCTGCATGGCCTGGTAACTGGTGAGGTAGCCGATGTTGCCGGCACCCACGGTGAGCACGCGCTTACCCAAAAGGGTGTGCTCCTGGTTCATCATTTTCTGGAAAACGGCAGCAGTGTAAACACCGGGCACGTCGTCGTTCTCAAACACGGGCATGAACGGCACGGCACCGGTAGCCACAACCAGATGGTCGGCATCGATGTAGCTCACCTCTTGGGTGACGATATTCTTCAGGGCAATGCGGCGACCCTCAAGCAGGTCCCACACGGTGTTGTTGAGCAGGATGCCATCATGGTTCTCGCCGGCAAGCGTCTTGGCAATGTCAAAGCCACGCATACCACCAAACTTCTGCTCCTTCTCAAAGAAGAAGAACTGGTGGGTCTGCATATTGAACTGGCCACCCTCGGTTGCGTTGTTGTCCACCACGATGTTGGGGATACCCAGCGCAGTGAGCTGTTCGCGGCATGCCAGACCGGCAGGACCGCCGCCAACGATGGCAACCGTGGTCTTGTAAATCTTAGTCTCATGGGCCTCACGAGCCTTACCCTCGGGCAGGTAGTCCTTAGGAATCTCGCGCACTTCTTTCACACCGTCGATGCTGGTGATGCAGATGCGGCGCACCTGGCCATCAACAAGCATCTCGCAGGCACCGCACTTGCCGATACCGCACTCCAGGCTGCGGTTGCGGCCAGTGGTGCTGTGGCTGTGCACAATAAATCCTGCCTGATGAAGGGCTGCGGCTATTGTTTTGCCTTTTTGGCCACGAACGGTTCTCCCTTCAAACTGGAACTCCACATATTCTTCTTTTGGAAGGTCAAGAATAGGATGGTTTTCAATTTTATACATAATGACTGGTTTATATGGTTAATGTCTATGTTTCAGCTATTTAACCTCGGTCCACGAGTGCAGTATGAGGCTTTGTCCATGCGAAGGTAGTGCAAATCGAACACAACGGCAAGAAAAAATCGTTTTTTCTTACAGTTTGCGCCTTCCAGCAATAATCTTCAAGCTTGAAGAGTGATTATTTGCTTTTTTTACTACATTTGCAGCCAGTATTGAGGATAACAACTTGTCGTATCATCTTAATCAACAAGAATATGGGTAACAAGAATTCGGACATGAACCGCCGCAAGTTCCTGCAAAAGCTGGGACTGGGTGCCGCAGCCGTGGCAATAAATCCCCTGAGTGTGCTGGCAGGCGAAACGAGTAAGCCACAAACCAGTGATAGTGTCAACGCTCAGTCACCGATGACCTACCGCGTGAAGCATGGCTCGGGTGAAAAGGTTTCGCTGCTAGGCTTCGGCATGATGCGCCTGCCCGACAATCAGGATGAAATCAACAAGCTAGTGGACTATGCTATCGCCCATGGCGTTAACTATTTTGATACCGCACCGATGTACAAGGGCGGTAAAAGCGAGACCATGACGGGCATAGCGCTGAGCCGATACCCGCGTGAGAAGTATCTGGTGGCTACCAAGATGTCGAACCAGAGAGAGGGCCTGTGGGGCTTTGATGACTGCCGCAAGATGTACGAGAAATCGTTCCGTGACCTGCGGGTGGATTACATCGATTATTACCTGCTCCACAGCGTGGGAGGCGGCGGCTTGGACACCCTTAAAGCCCGATTTTTTGACAACGGCCTGCTGGAGTTCCTGTTGAGGGAGCGTGAGGCAGGGCGCATTCGCCACTTGGGTTTCTCTTATCACGGCGACGTGAGCGTGTTTGATTTCCTGCTCGACCATCAGGACGAGTACCATTGGGATTTTGCCCAGATCCAGATGAACTATCTCGACTGGCGTCATGCCTCGCTCAGCAAGTCGGGCTGGAAGCACGATGCCGATGCCGAGTACCTCTACAACAAGATGGAAAAGGCTGGCGTGCAGGCCGTCATAATGGAGCCGCTGCGTGGCGGTGCCTTGGCAAGTATCGACGACGAGCTCTATCAGCGCCTCACAGCGTTACGCCCCAACGACACGCCTGCCTCATGGGCCTTCCGCTGGGTCGCCTCTCATCCCAATATCCTCACCACGCTGAGCGGCATGAACCAGATGGTCCACCTGGAAGAGAACATCCGCACCTTCTCGCCCCTTGAGCCTTGCACCGAGGCCGAGAACAAGATTCTTGAAGAGATTGCCGACGTGATGGCGGGCTTCCCTGTTATTCCTTGCACCACTTGCCATTATTGTATGCCCTGCCCCTTTGGTGTGGACATCCCTGGCAACTTTGCCTATTACAACGATGCCGTTGCCAAGAAGATACTCCCCTTGCCCGACAAGCAGGCAGCCGACTATATGAGCCGCAAGGAGCAGTTTGCCGAGGGCATGCGCAAGGAGCTGCCTGACGTATCGACGTGGGCGACCCAATGCACCGACTGTGAGACGTGCCTTTCCAAGTGCCCCCAGCAGATACGCATCCCCAACCAGATGGCTCGCATCGTCGAAACCCTGAGAAAGAGATAGTTTCTCTAGTCACTAGTCAGCATCCGCGCTCTTGTACTCACGCTAAGACGCTAAGGCGCTAAGTTTTTATTTGCTCGCAAGGGGCTCGCAAAATATGGGCATCCGCATTCCAGTCAAAATGGAGTGCGGATGCCTCTCTAAACTCTAAACTCTAAACTCTAAACTTTAAACTCTAAACTTTAAACTCTAAACTCTAAACTGCGAGCACAGCGAGCATTAAAAGCGAGCTATTATCAATTGTCTGAGAGCAAGCGGTCGATCAGGGTGGTCACGTCGCCGATGGAGATGGTCTGGTCGGCATTCACGTCGGCACAGATGGTGCAGACGTCTCCGCTACCCAGCAGATAATCGATGAGGGTGGTCACGTCGGCAATGGTGACAAAGCCATCGTGGTTCACGTCACCCAGCTGGAACCCGTGGCCTTGCTCCTTAAGCAGGGTTACGGTCTCGACGTTGCTTGCAGCCTTGGTGTCATCAATGTAGTTGGCCTCTACATAGTAGGTGTAAGTAGCACCGGGCGTGAGGTTCTCAACCACATAGTACTGGTCGGTGATGCCGGTAATCACGCGGCTGTCGGCGTCGCCAGTCTCGTTGACGGCCTTGGTAGTCTCCTCGCCACCAATGATGGTCACGCTGTAGAGGTAGAAGCGCTTCTTGTTGGCAACACCCGACAAGGTCACATACTGGTCGGCCTCGGCAGGCACGCCAGTCAGCACAACGGTATATTCGGCTTCGTTGACATCCAGTTCGATGGTATCGGCCACCTCGCCACAGGAAACGATAATCCAGCTGTTATCGCTACCGTAGCTATTGGCGCTGAACTTCACGCTCACGGTACCGCCATAGTTGGTCAGGTCGAGGGCGGGCGTGGTGAGGCTACCAATCTTGGTGCCTGCACCCAGCTTCACGCCACCGCCACCAGCCAGATATACGCCATAGCCCGTCCAGCCAGCGTTATCGAAGAAGTCATCGAGTGTGCCAGCATTACCAATATCGGTGTTGCTGTCTTCCTCGGGAGCATCCTCCGAACCGCCGAAGGTCTCGGTCAGCAGGGCTTCGCCAGCGGGGACTTCCTGTTTCTTGTTCACATACAAGGTGTAGCTGGTCACATACTCCTCGGGAGTCACGTCAATCCAATCTGCACGGAACGAGGTGGTGGTTACATATTCCTCATCGGCGGGCTGCATCTCGGGTTCGAGGGTATCCATTGCAGCCGTGGCGGTGATGGTCACGGTCACATCCTCGGCGCCCTCGCTGCTCAGGGTAATCGTTGCGGTGTGTTCACCAGTAGCGGTGGGCGCATAGGTCACGGTGATGGTGGCACCCTCCAGGGCATCGGCCATGCTGATGGTCTCGGGGGCAACCGTGAAGAAGCCCGTCTCGTCGTTCAAGGTCACGGTCACGTCACCCGTCAGGTCGCTTGCCAGCACGTCGATGGTGGCCGTCTTGGTCTCCAGCACGGCAGCGGTCATCGTCACGGTCTCGGCATCGACAATCATGGTAGGCACGGGAGCGGGAGCCAGCAGGGTCACCTGCTCGTGGTTAGAAGCACCCTTGGTGTCGTCCACATAATTGGCCTCGACATAGAACTCATAGGTCTGACCAGCGGTCAAGCCTTCAACGGTGTAGGTCTTATCGGTAATGCCCTTAATGATGCGGCTATCGCCAGCAGCCTCGGAACCGGCATAAACGGCCACGTCATAGAGGTAGAAACGCTTACCAGCGGCAGGGCTGGCAATGGTCACTTGCTGATCAGCGGCTGCGGTCACGCCTTCGAGGACAACGGTGTAATTGTCGGCCTCGGCGGTGAGTGCTACGGTCTCGCTCACGTCACCACAGGAAACGGTAATCGATGTGTTGTCGGAGCCATAGGACTTGGCATTGAGGGCCACGGTGATGGCACCGCCACAGTTGGTCAGATTGAGGGCAGGCGTGGTCACATAACCCTGCTTGCTGCCGCTACCCAACTTGATACCGCCACCCACAGCCTCATAGACGGCATTGCCAGTCCAGCCAGCGTTGTCGCAGTACTCGTCCAGGGTCTCGGCACGATCCCTGGTGCCATCGGTGGTCACATCAATCTTGTCGAAGGTCTCGGTGAACATTGCGGCAGCAGCGCCCACACGGTTGACATACAGCGTGTAGTCGGTCACGAACTGGGCGGCCGTCTGGTCGGTCCACGTTGCGGTGAACGAGGTCTGGCCCACGTTGGTTGCAGCGGCCATCACGGGAGCGGTGGTCTGCAAGGTTGCCGTGCCATTGATGGTCACAGTCACATCCTCGGCACCCTCGCTGGCCACGGTCACGGTAGCCTCGTGGTTACCGATTGCGGTGGGCGCGTAGGTCACGGTAACGGTAGCACCCTCCTCGGCAGCGGCCTTGGTGATGGTGGCGGGGTTGATGGTGTAAACGCCATTCTCATCGGCCATCGTCAGGGTCACATCGCCCTTGAGGTCAGCACCCAGCACCTGGAAGGTGGCGTTTGTCGTCTCGCCAGCGTTGACGGTCATCGTCAGGGTCTCGGGGTCAACGACCAGTTCGGGAGTGGGCTCGGGAGTGCCTTCCAGGGTCACGGCCTTGACATTGGACTGCTTCTTGCTGCCATCGGTATAGTTGGCCTCAACATAGAATTTGTAGCTGCCGCCCTCATTCAGATTGGTGACGGTGTAGTTCTTGCTGGTGATACCCGTAATCACCTGGTGGCTGGCATCGCCCGTCACACTGGCATTGAGCATCGTGCTGCCTGCAGTGATCTCGATATTGTCAATATAGAAGCGTTTTTTCTTGGCCGTGCAAGCAAATTTCACCTTCTGGCCTGCAGCGGCGGTCACGCCCGTCAGGGCAACGGTATAGTCGGCAGCGGTGGCTGTCAAGGCAACGGTCTGGCTCACGTCACCACACGAAACGACAACCGAGCTGGCATCGCTACCGTAGTACCTGGCATTGAACTTCACAGTCACAGTGCCCTTGCAGTTGCTCAGGTCAAGGGCAGGCGTCGTCAGGTTTCCAGGATAGTTGCCGCTACCCAACTTGGCCGTACCACCGGCACCCTGATAAACATAAGCGCCCGTCCAGCCGGTGTTGTCGCAGTACTGGTCGAGCGAGTTGGCGATGTTGGCTGTGCCGTCGTTAGCAACCGTGATGCCAGCAAAGGTCTCGGTCAATATCACATTGGGGTTGTATTCATCAACGTAGAGCGTGTAGTCGGTCACGTTCTCGCTCGGGGTCTGGTCGGTCCAAACGGCGCGGAACGAGGTTGCGGCCACATTGTCGGCGTCGTTCATCTCGGGAGCGTAGGTCTCCAAGGTGCTTTCAGGATAGACCTTGATGATCATGTCCTGATAATAATTGAAAGTCATGCCACTGGCTGAGAAGGCATTCAGGGCATAATAGTTGTCGCCATAGCCGCTCCAGCCAAAGTTCACATGATACTTGCTCGTGCTGGCATTATATCCGTCCACGATAAAGGCATGGCCACCCTGGCTGTAATCGTTGCCACCATACATGATGGGACGACCTGCTTCAAGTTCGGCCTGCATCATGGCGTGCCAATCGGTTTCATTATAATCACTCTTGAGCACATATTCAGCATCGGAACTGTAGCCGAACAGCACCATCGCGTTGCGCTGGTCGTCACTGTAGGCGCCACTGCCATCGGGCGAGTATTCCATGTGGACTGCCTGGCCGCAATAGCGCATCAGCTTAGCCACAGCGTTGGCCTGCTCTGTGGTGTATTCCACGCTGCTGTAGTCGTCAATCATTTTGTCCCACTCCAGCGTGGTGGCGGGCAGAGCCTCCATCGTCAGGGCGGGCACACCATAGCTGGAATTAGCCTGCTGGCTGTACCCATCCAGGGCGGGCAGCGAGGCGGGATATTTCCAGTAGTACATCACCTGTGCCATCGCCGTAGCCACACAGCCCGTCAGGCAGTGCTCATTGCGGTAGGTGGGGCACTGGTTGTAGTAGGGAGCCTCCTGGTCCCAGGTGCAGGGCACCAATGCGGGAACGCTGGATGCTCTCAGCATCGTTGACATCAGCATGGAGTGTGTCTCCACACTCATCTTGGGATTGGCAAAGAGGAACTCCAGCTGCTCCTTGAAGTGTCCCAGCCACCAAGCCACGTTGCTAGGCAGGTTGTTCACGTCCATGTGGCCACTGCCGTAGCCCAGGATTTCCTCGGCACGGTCATCACCGCTGACGATGATATAGCCGCCACCCTCCATGTTAAACACATAGTAGTCAACGGCATCAGCCTTGACTGCCGACTTCTCGGCATGGGTCAATTTCATGTTGGCCTGCGAAGCCATGAAATGTGTACCTGCCAAGGAATTCATAAACTGGATGGCCTTGGCTTGCGCCACTTGGCTATCCACATTGGCTGCCGTCATGCTCCCCACAGTGAGGGCAAGCACCACGACCATCAATGATTTTAAGTAATTCACGATTTTCATTGTGGTTAATTAATTATGAAACAAAAAAAATTGGTAGTTAATAACATCAGCTTTAATATAGAAACAGCTGCCAAAGATAATCATTTTCCATGATAATACCAACCAAATCCCATAAACTCCCAAAATATTTCAACCAACAGCCGCCATAAATCCTCACGCTAAGACGCTAAGCCGCTAAGTTTTTATTTTTGCTCGCAAGGGGCTCGCAATTATTTGTTTCCAGTCCTTAGTTGCTAGCTGGCTTCCGTGCTATTTTTTCTCCTCACGCTAAGAGAAAAGGAAAACAATAAATACAATAAAAACTATGCTATCCAGCTACCTGTATAAATTAAAAACAAGAAACACAAGAAACACAATTTATTAATTATCAATCAATTATTGTGTTTCTTGTACTTCTTGTCTTCAAAACCCTGAGCGGATGCCGACAATTTTGCGAGCCCCTTGCGAGCAAATAATTGCTTAGCGACTTCGCGGCTTAGCGTGAGAACAAGGGGGCGGGGGTGTTAGGCGGAGGCGAGGATGAGGTCGATGACGGCATTAATGTCGGCAATGCCTGTTTCGCCGTCGCCGTTCACGTCGCCCTTGCCATCGTCATCGCCATTCAGGATGAAGTCGATGACGGCGTTGATGTCGGCGATGGAAATTTCGCCATCGCCGTTCACGTCACCGGGGGTTGAGGGAAGTTCGTCCATGAGGGCAAAGTGGGTGAACAGGGTCCACACGTCGGCCCAGTAGTAATCCTCCATCATCCACTCGTCACCGACATAGACCGTCGCCTTGTCATAGACCGAAGTGGGGAAGCACTTGTCGCTTGCCATCAATGGGGGCAACTCAGGATACATGATGAGTTTCTCCAGTGCCACACAACTCCTGAAGGCCTCCAGGCCGATGGTATCTACGGCGGCACCAACGGTCACATTCTTCAACTTGCGGCAGTTATAGAATGCCCACTGGTCAATCATATTGGCACCATCGCCAATGACCACATCGGTCAAGTTTTCACACATGCCGAAGGCCAGATAGCTGACCTTTTCCACACCATCGCCGAGGTTTGCTTTTTTCAACCCGTTGCAGTAGAAGAAGGCACCCTCGCCCAGGCGCTTTACCGTGCGGGGAATATTGATTTGCAACAGATTCCAACATTCTTCAAAGGCAAAATACCCTATCTCCTCCAAGCCGACGGGCAGAGTCACCGACTTCAAGAAATAACAGCCGCTGAAAGCCCCGTAGTCAATCATCTTGACCGAGGAAGGAATGACTATGCTGTTCAGGCCAAAGCAATTCATGAAGGCATACTTGCCGATGGTCTTCACCGTGGAGGGGATGGTCACACCGGTCAAGTCGTAGCAGTCCCTAAAGGCCGAGTTGCCGATGGCCGTCACCGTATAGGTCTCGCCACCGTTGGTCACCTGGCTAGGGATGGTAACATGGCCACTATAGGAGTCGAAGTCCTCATCATGATAGACCACCTTGACGCCACCATCACATTTCTTGTAATAGACGCCGTCCTTCTCAAAGTCATAGGGAGCGATGGTCACGCCAAACTCAAAGGGGTACAGTTCGGTAATCATCTGTTGACCGCCAACAAACCACATTCCGCCACCAACGAATGCATCAAGGGCGAAATAGCCGTTGTAGTCGCCTTCCCATCCCCAATCGATATAGAACTTGCTGCCGTCATAGCCACAAACGACAAAGGCATGGCCAGCATCGGAGGAAAAACCGGCATACAGGATGGGATTATGGGCAACCAGGTCGGCAACCATCAGTTCACGCCATTCATCAGCCGAGTAATTGTCGCGGTGAATCAGACGCGTAGCGGGATTGTAGCCAAACATGCGCATGGCAACCACTTGGTCCTCACAAAGGGCGCCACTGCCACTGGGGCTGTAACCCATGTAACTGGACTGGCCGCAATAGCGCATCAGCACAGCGACGGCATTGCCCTGCTCCTCGGTATAAGTGTGGGGGTAGCCATAACCATCCAGCATATTGTCCCAATCGAGAGTCACGGGAGGCAGGTCGGGCAACACGATTTCGCCGCCCATGGTCGAATAACCAATCAAGTCAGGCAGTTCGTTGGGGTATTTCCAGTAATACATCACCTGAGCCATCGCCGTGGCCACACAGCCCGTGACGCAGCGTTGTCCCTTATAGTAGGGGCACATATTGTTGTAAGGCACACCTTGTGACCAGTGGCTGTGCAAGAGGGGATATACCACCTGTGAAGACGAGGCAGACAGTTGTACCTCGGCACCGGGATGATCGAGCAGCCAGTCAATTTGTTCCTTGTAGTGACTCAGCATCCCCTGCAGGTTGCAGGGCAGGTCGGCCATGTTCATGGTTCCTTCACCGTAGGCCAACACGGGTTCGGCACGGTCATCACCAGCCGCAATGACAAACGCGCTGCCGTCGCTGGCATTGAACACGTAGTAGTCGTTGGCTCCAATCAGACTAGCCGACGGCTCGGCATGGGCCAGTTGCAGGTCGGCCTTGGCGGGCATCATTTTTCCACCAGCGTGAGAACTGACATATTGAGTTGCCCTTGACAGAGCCGCTGCGGCATCGACAGGCGCTGCTCCCGCATTCACACACACCAGGCAGGCCATGGCCAGCGCCCAATATAATCTGAGACTTTTCCTCATGTTCATTTTATTCTTTAGTTTTAAGATTTATAGTTTATATCCTTAGTCGTAGTTGAAAGTACAATCACTATCGCCTAAAACCTTAGAGAGCGATGCGGGCATTATTCCTATTCGCTGACGATGAGGTCGATGACAGCGTTGATGTCCGCAATGTTGACCTCGCCATCGTAGTTCACATCATAACGGTAACTGCGGTTGTTGCTATTCAGGATGGCATCAATCACAGCGTTGATATCAGCAATGGTGATTTCGCCGTCACCGTTCACGTCGCCCCGCTCATGATCCACATCGATGCCGATCATCGTGATGAACCACGGCCATAAGTTAGCAGCCTTGTAATCGGCCAGGGCTTCGTAGGGGACATAGAGCGTGGCTTTCTTGTAGATGTTGCGGTAGAAGCATTCGGTGGAAGCCAACACGGGAGGCGTGACCGCCCGGCTCTTGACTGTGGCAATCAACTGGCAACTGCTGAAAGCCTTCTCGCCAATCCGTTTCAACCCACGACCCAGCACAACGTGGTTCAAATGGCCGCATTTCTCGAACGTCAAAGGGTTAAGTTCCTCCACCCCATCGGGGATGGTGATACTCGTCAACGCCGAACACGACGAGAATGCCGACCCACCCAGCGAAGTGAGCCCGTCGGGCAAAGAGATTGACTCCATAGCGGAGCAGCCGCTGAAGGCGCTACCGCCAATCTTGGTCACGGCATCGGGGATGACAAAATCGACAAGGCCCGTACAGCCGTTGAAGGCAGAACTGCCGATGGTGGTGAGCGTGGTGGGCAGCGACACGTTAGCCAAGCCCGTGCAAGACGCGAATGCCGAACTTCCCAGCGACTCCACACCCTCAGGGACAGTCACTGATTTCAAGCCCTTGCAGCCATAGAAGGCCTGCATGGGGATGTTCTTCATGCTTGCAGGAAGGTTCAGTTGCTTGATGCCCGAGCAATAGGAGAAGGCCGCAGTGCCCATATCGGTCACGCCCTCATTTATCGTCAACGATTCCAATCCCTCGCACTCGATAAAGGCATAGGGGTTGACATAACCGTCGATAACCAGGTGCCGCACTTCCTCGCCACCGGCAATCAGGTGGTGGGTATAACTCAAGGGGTTGGCATAGTGGTCAACAAATTCTATGTCCAGCCAACAGTCGAGGCTGGGCGTCTCGACACGTGTCAAGTTGATGCAGTCCTGGAAGGCCAATTCGCCGATGTGCTTGACCGATGCAGGGATAACGATCTGCTGCAGAGCCACACAATTGATAAAGGCCTGCCTGCCGATGGAAGTGATGCCATCGGGCAATTCGACACCAGTGAGGTTCATGCAGTTCCTAAAGGCCTTTTCACCAATGGCGGTAACGGGAAGGGTCATGCCGTCAACAACCACCTGCGACGGAATCGTTACCATTCCGCTATAGGAATCAAACCTGGAGTCACAACTGGACACGATAGCAGCGGTGTGCTGCTCGTTGTATTGATAGTAGATGCCGCCCGCCTCAAAGTCGTGGTTGGAATTGACGGTAGGCTGTACATTATTGGGATAAATCTTGTGAAGCATCTGCTGGCTGGCGCCAAAGAAATAGTCCAGCACGACAAAGGCATCGAGGACAAAATAACCATTGCCCTTGTTGTTCCAGCCCCAATTGATGTGGTATTTTCCATCGTAATAGCCGTCGAGGACAAAGGCATGGCCACCCGCCATCGGGTCGTTGGCCGAATAGAGGACAGGACGGCCAGCCGCCAGGTCCTCCTTGATGAGGGCATCCCAGGCTTCAAAGGAATAGTTCGGGCGGTCGAGCATCGAAGCTGAACGGTTGTAACCGAAACTCATCATGCCGTTCAACTGATTGCGCACGTATGAGCCACTGCCATCAGGGCTATAACTCATGTGGCAAGACTGGCCGCAATAGCGCATGAGCATGGCCACTGCATCGCCCTGCTCGGGAGTATAACCCACAGCATAGGAGTCAATCATGTTCGACCAGTCGATAGGCTTCGAGGACAGCGCAGAAATCGTCATCTCCAGCGAAGAGAGCCAATAGGCCGACAAGGCTGGGGCGTTAGCGGGGTATTTCCAGTAATACATCACCTGAGCCATCGCTGTGGCCACACATCCCGTCACGCAGCGTTCGCCTTTATACTCGGGACACTGGTTATAGTAAGGTTCGCTCTGTCCCCAAGTGCAGCTCAGCATCGGGGCTACAGTAAACTCACCATCGGACGACAGGAGTTGGCTGGGCGCCTTCACCTGTGCCGACGGATGGGTATGCAACCATTCCATCTGCTCCTTATATAAGTCCAGCACACAGGCCAGATTACATGGCAGGTCGGCCATATCGATGGAGCCCTCGCCCCATGCCAACACCTGCTCGGCACGATCGTCACCAGCGACAATCACAAATCCGCCATCATTGCTGACATCGAATACATAGTAATCGCTGGCACCCGCAACAGCAGCCGATGGCTCGGCGTGAGCCAACCTGACCGTTGTCACGGCGGGAGCCATCCGCCCTGCAGCACGTGACTTCACATACTGCGATGCCCTCGATTGGGCTGCTGCAGCATCCACAGGAGCCGCTTCAACGCTCATGGTCACCAGGCATGCCATCGCCAGTGACCAACAGAGCCTGATACTTTTTTCAATTGTTATCTTCATCATCCTTACCCTATTTAAATGATTTTATAATTGCCTGATAATCAGTTCTTAAAAATTAAGACAAAATGATATCAATGACCGCATTGATGTCGGCAATGTTGATCTCGCCGTCACCGTTCACATCGGCAGGACTACCTTCTTCGGCATCGCCGCGCAGGATGATTTCGAGAAGGGCGCTCACGTCGCCAATAGTCACCTCACCATCGCCATTCACGTCGCCCTCGAGCACCTGTGCAGCGGGCATAAACATGAACGAAGCCTCACCCTTGACAGGATCCACGGCCATCTGGGTGATGGGTTTGTTCATATAATCGCCCTTGTAAACCCGTGCCGGAGGTGTGGAATAGTTGGTCAGCGAGTCTTTCTCACCCAGGGGCCAAGTATCGGTCGAGTTGGTGTAACCCGACAAGATGTTATCGGCAGGGATGATTGTCATTCGCGGGTGATTATAATTATTGTTGGGCGTGTTGTTATCCCACGCCAGTCTGTTATAGTCCACATGCAGAATCAGGATGCCCTCGGCAGCCAGATATTCGTCCCAGCCGCTTTTCACTCGGTACTCCAGCAGATAGTACTCGTCGGGGTTGGCGTCGTTCACCACCTTGACTGCATTGCCTTCCGTCGAGTTGAGCGGGAACAACGTGTAGCTGGTGTTTTCGACGGGGTCGATAAGGTCCATCCAGCCCATAAAGTGGCGTTCGTAGGAGGTATAACCTGCGGGCGTGATGCCATCATCATTGTAGCAGCCGTGGTCCATCAGGGACCAACTGCTCATACCGTAGGCCGAGCCACCATCGGTGGGATAGAAGTCGGGCAGTCCCAGGCAGTGGCTGAATTCGTGACAGAAGGTACCAATGCCATCGATGGTTGTGCTGTAATTGTTGTTGCCCTCCAGTTCGTTGAACACGGCATATCTATCAATGACTACGCCATTCAGTTCGAAGGGTCCCACAGGGCTGCATCCCCATTCATAAGATTCCTGCATGTCCCACTGGCAGGGCCATACCGACTCGGGCACCGCACGCCAGGCCTGAGCCTCTCCCACGCCAGCGTAAAGCACTACCACGACGTCAACCAGTCCGTCACCATCGTTGTCATAGTTGGAGAAATCCACGCCGTTCAAGCCCGTGCAAGCGTCATAGATCATCGTGCCCAACTGGGTATCGACCTCGGTGCCATAAATGCGCTTGTTGTTGCCGTAGAAGGCACGGTTATTGGGAAGATCAACGGGACCAAAAATGTCGAACTGCGGGGAAAACACCCCTCTTGACTGCGACTGGAAGTAGTGCAGACAACTTTTATCCATCTGGTTAAACTGGTTCTCGAAAGTTAATTGAGGGAAGTCATCAATGAACTTTACATCGGTGTAATTGACCAGGATGATGGGAATGCGGGGCGAACCCATCGTCGGCACTTGCGGATGGTAGTTGCTCTCCTCGCGGCGGGGGACGCGGCGGGGCATGGCGGCCAGTGTCATCTGGTCGCGATAAGCCTGGATGAAGGCCACCTCACGCAGGCCACGGTTGCCAGAGTCATGGGCCAGCACGTCGCTCAGGTCTCCACTTGCCATGTAACAATAGTCGCCCTTGATGTTTTGGGCAACCGTCAATCCGTCAAGGGTCATCAGCGAGTGGCAGAACTCTCCACCACCCATCACCAGCGTGACCGTAGTACCGTCACTCTGGGTATAAGTAAAGGGAACTGGCTTGGCTGGAACGGCCAGCATAGTGGTCCAAAATGCCAGCACAGCCAATAGTGTCGTCAGTATCTTTTGCTTTGTCATTTCTTGTTTTCCTTGTTTTCGGCTTCTAAATATTCTTGAGCAGCTTTCTTTAAATTGAAGCCATTCTCCTCATCGATGAAATTGTCAATCTTCCAGTTGCCGCCCTCGTTGAGCATCTGCAGGCTCACGGGTTTAGTGGTTCCCAAATTGTGAAGCAGCAACTGGACAAGGGCCTCGTTACCGTTCACATTTACCGTTTTCACATCGCTGACCGCGAGATCGGAGCCGAAGTCCTGTGCCATGATCCAGTAGTCGGCATCCAGGAAACCCACCTCACCAGAGTGATGCAGGCTGTCAATCACGTTCACCTGACGCATGAGGTCGGTCAGCCCACTAGAACAAAAATCCCTGTAGGAATGCAGGAGATGTGCATCGGGAGCCACCTCGGCCGACTTGCCCAACTTGCGCAACGAGTCCTCGATGAGATAGGGTTTGAACACCTCTGAGTAAATGCGCTTCACACAGTTTTCCACCTTGGTCGCCTGCAATTGCCCAGAGACCGTTGTTTCATTCTCAGCCGTTGTCTCACTGCCTTGCCGCGACTGGCAAGCGCCCAGCAGCAAGGTTAACGCAATGAATAAAAAAAGGCCTTTTTTCATATCATCTATTTTATTTTTATAATTTTCTCTTACACTAATCCCGCAAAGGTACATCATATTTTACAATCTGACAACTAGAAATAAAAACTTATTCGTAACTTTGCAGGCAAGATGCTAAAGGTTGTGGCCATCATGCTTTGTGGAATGGCCGTCGGGTTCCTCATGAGAAATCGGCGGCTGCGGATAGCGTCCCATGCGGTGACGGTGCTCATTTGGCTGTTGCTGTTCTTCCTGGGCGTGGAGGTTGGCGAGAATCCGCAGGTCGTGGGCGGCATCCGCAAATTAGGCCTGGAAGCGTTGTGGCTCGCCTTCATGGGCATCGTTGGAACCGTGCTGTTTTCTTGGGCCTTGTGGAAATGGGTAGGAGGCAAGAAAGGAGGTAAACGATGAAAGGGAGCATCATCATCGTGTCGTTCTTCATCCTGGGCATCGTCTGTGGTGTCATGCACTGGCTACCCGATCTGAATGCCTACGGCAACATCAGTTATCTGACCCTGTGCGCCCTGCTATTCTGTGTTGGCATCACGGTGGGCAACAACACAACCCTGCTCAAGACCTTCCGCAATCTGGACCGCCGTCTGATGCTGCTGCCCCTGATGACCATCGTGGGTACCCTCAGCGCCACCGCCATTGCCACGCTGGGTTCGCCGCATCGCAGCCTCACCGATTGCCTGGCCATCGGCTCGGGGTTTGGCTACTATTCGTTGTCAAGCATTTTCATCACGCAATACCGTGGGCCGGAATTGGGCACCATCGCCCTGCTGGCCAACATCATCCGCGAAGTATTCACCCTGCTGGGAGCGCCATTGCTGGTGCGCTTCTTTGGCCCCCTCTCCCCTATTTCCTGTGGCGGTGCCACCACGATGGACACCACCCTACCCATCATCACGCGCACCAGCGGCGAGGAGTTCGTGTTGCTTTCGCTCTTTCACGGCTTTCTTGTCGATTTCTCGGTTCCCTTCCTCGTCACCTTCTTCTGCACCCTGTAACGTACTTCATCAAACAACTTGATTTTTTATACAACCTTTTTTTATCAAACAACATAGACAACAAAAAAACAACCTAGACAACTTTTTATAATTATTTGTTGTTCAAGTTGTTTATAGTTGTTCAAGTTGTTTGAAAAAACCTGTTGTTTGAGTAACTCAGCGGGCGCAGACGTCGCGCGGGAAAGTGTCGATTTGTTTCATGCGCTTGAGGACGGTGTTGTGCATCTTGCGCATCTTGGCGGTGGGATGGGCGCTGTCACGTTCCAGGGGGTTGGGCAATGAGACGGCGATATAGGCGCATTGCTCTTTGGTCAGTTTGTCAGGCGTGGTTTTGAAATTGATGTGGGCCACCGCATCGGCGCCATAGATGCCTTTGCCCATCTCGATGGAATTGAGATAGACCTCCATAATGCGTTCCTTGCCCCAGATACCTTCAATCAGGAAGGTGAAATAAGCCTCTAGGCCCTTACGCAGCCACGAGCGCTTTTGCCACAGGAAAACGTTGCGGGCGGTCTGCTGACTGATGGTGCTGGCGCCACGCTGGCGTTTGCCCTCCTGAGCCTCGATTTGGGCCTTTTGAATCTGCTCCAGGTCAAAGCCCTTGTGCTTTAGGAACAGGTTGTCCTCGCTGGCCATCGCCGCTTGGGGCAAGTTGTGGCTGATTTGCTCCAGCGGCACCCAGTGGTGACGGATTGTGGGCGACTCTCCCCTAGCCATCTGCTCCACCGCCCTAATCAGCATCAACGGCGTGACATAGACAGGGATATACTTCAATATCACCACCGACAGGATCGTCGAGGTGAAGAAGAAAATCAATATGTTGCGCAACCAGCGACTAAATTTTTTCATTCAATTCAATCTTAAATCTTTTCTCTAAACTCTAAACCCTAAACTCTAAACTGCAATGTTCAAGAAAATTCTTGGACATTGCATTCAGGGCAGAGCCCCTTGAGCACATAATTGATACTATGGACCTGGAAATTTCCAGGCAAGGTGACAAGTGGCACCTGGGTCGTTTGCAAGCAGAAGGTGCGGCCACATCGCTCGCAGTTGAAGTGGGCGTGCATGTGGTCGATGGTGCCATCGTCCTCGCCGCAGTGGCATTCGGGACTGCACACGGCATACTTGAACATGCCGGTGCCGTCGTCGATAGCGTGAATCAGGTGATGGGTCAGGAACAAGGTGATGGTGCGGTAAATCGTCGATTTATCCACCGTATCCAACTCGTCCTCAAGACTCTGCAACGAGAAGGCATCATCGTGAGCCATCATCGTGCGCAGCAGCAGGATGCGCATTGCTGTGGGCTTCACATCGTGCTCCTCCAGGCGGCTGATATATTTACTCTCGTCTCTCATTAATAGGCTTTAGGCTCTAGGTGTTAGGTGATTCCTTATTATAATCAATAGCCAGGGTTTTGTCTGCTGCCGCAGGCGGTAAGCGTTTCGCCGGGGATAGGGAACACCAGGGTGTAGCCTTGGCGGTCGGCATCGGTCTGCGGACGGTCAGTATAGGGACGGGTAAACATGCCAAAACGGATCAAATCGTTACGGCGCCATCCCTCCCAAGCCAACTCCAGCATGCGCTCCTCAAGCACATTGTCGAGGGTAGCCGTGCGCGGTGCCATTCCGACACGGGCTCGTACCTGATTGAGCAGGGCATCGGCCTCGGCGCCCGCCTTACCGCCTCTCAGCATCGCCTCGCACTGCATCAACAACACGTCGGCATAACGGAACAAGACGATATCGTTGCGGCGCAACTGTCCGTCGCTCATCGCAGCAAAGTCGATTTCATATTTGCGCATCCTTGCTCCTGCCGTTTTCTCATAGGCATCATTGGACAAATCCAATTTCACCGCCATCGGTTGATAGACCAGGGTCGAACCATCGTCAAGGGTGACTAGTTCACCCGTCTTGTCGTGAAAGACATTATCATAATAATAAGTCCAAAACAGGCGTGCGTCGGCATTCACGCCCTTGTCGTAGCCGAAGGTGTTCATCGCCTCGATGGTGGCACACGGGCCGTTTTCCCCGTTCAACCCCAAGGCTGCAGCATGGTTGTAATGCAGCGATCGGAACTGTTGTGTGAAGCGGTTGGAGAAATTATAGATATCCATCGGGATGGTGAAAATCAATTCCGGGGACTCGTCGTTACTGATGTCAAAATTATCCTTGAACTCGTCGGCGAGCGTGTATCCACTAACTGAAATGAATGTGCAATAACGCTCCACGGCGGCCCAGGTATTCATTGTCTCGCCATCCACATTCCACATCATCGTCGAGGCGTCAGGGCGCTGATCATCGGTCCAGTCATCATCGGCATAGACTTCGGCATTGAGCAGCACTTTCGCCAGCAGGAAATCGACCACGCTGCGCGTCATGCGCCCGTAGTATTCACCCTGAACTGGACTGCGGGCGACAACGAGTTCGCCTTCGGCAGCCTGCAACTCACTCACAATGTGCTTGAAGACCACCGAGCGATCTTGCAGTTTCATTTCCTGTACCGTGGGGCTCGAACTCATGAACAGGGGCACACGGCCATAAAGGTCCATCACGTAGAAGAGAAACATTGCACGCAAGGCACGCGCCTCGGCACGCATTTCAGTGACATTCTCGGCAGGATGCAGGGCAGCAAAAGCGTCGATATGCTCGATGGCGCGGTTACATGCCAGCACTTCCTTGAACAAGTAATTCCACGTGTCGCCCGTGAAATCAACGTTATTGAAACGATGCAGAAACAGGTTCTGCCAAATACCACCGTCATACCAGTCGGTACCACGCGTGGGGATGATTGCCTCGTCGGTCGAGAAAGTATTCAGGTCCCACACGCCGCGTGCGGTACCTTGCAGGCCCTGAGACGGTGCATTGCCGCCGATATTCAGGTATATCGCACCCAATGCGTTGTTCCGCAGGTCGGTGACCGTATTATAGGCCTCCGTGTCGGGCAGACGGTCGCTGGGGTCATCCTCCAGAAACTTTTCGCACGACACGAATGTCCAAGCCACGGCAATCAGGAACAGGCTATAAGCAATATATCGTTTCATGATAGTTACAGACTTTTAAAAGGTGATGGTTACTCCCAAAAAATAGGAACGGGTAACTGGATAGACATTCTTGTCATCAACGCCTAAGGTTCCGCCAGCCGACGAGCTGTTGATGATGGGCGTCAAGCCCGAGTAGCTGGTGATGGTGCCCAAATCGTCGATGGTTAACGATAGACGCAGACGGCTGATGGTGCGCTGAGCCTTGACACCCAGAGGTACGTTCCAACCCACAGTCAAGTAATCGAAGTCAATGTAGTCGCCACGTTCAAGCCAGTAGTCGGTAGCGGTCTGGTCCTTGATATTGCGTGCAGGAGCGTCGGCCAGGACATTATAACCGGGCAACGAGTTCATATTCATGTAGGTGAGCGCCGTGCCGTTATAAATCTTATGGCCAAAGGCGCCGTTGATCTGCAGGGTGACGTCCCATTGCTTGAAACGGTAGTTGATGTTACTTCCGAGCAACACTATGGGCATAGCCTGACCACAGATGCGGCGGTCCTTGCCGTTGGCGATGTCGATGTCACCTGAGCCGTCGAGGTCGGCAATGTCATAAACATAGCCTCCATTGCCATCGCTCTTGAGTCCATTGCAATGCGGCAGATAGAAGACACCCAGGGGGTGTCCCACCATCTGATAGACGATGTGATTATTGCCCCCGTGGAAACCTGCGCCATTCAGGTTCACCAAATCGACTGCTCCAGGCGCTTCGAGCCAATAATCCTTGTAATAACCGCTCAACGAGAGCAGTTTGTTGTACTGGTAGGCAACATTGGCGTTGATGTTCAATTCCATATCACGGGTATTGAGCGGCGTGAGGCCCAAGGCCAATTCTACGCCGCTATTGCGCATAGACCCGATGTTGTCAAGCAGTTTGTTGTAACTGAAAGGCGGCACGCCCACATTATAGAGATAGAGCATGTCGGTCGTTTTGGACGTGTAGAAATCGAGGGCAGCAATGATACGGTTGCCCAAGAAGGCCACATTCAAACCCGTGTTGAAGCTGTGCTTTACTTCCCACTTGAGGTCAGGGTTGGCATTGACCAGTTGGTCAAGAGTCACGACCAGATTCTGCCCCATGGGAGGGATACCAGCGGGTGTGAGCACGTTCTGTGCCGTATAACTGTCCACCCCGCCCAAATTGCCAGCCAAACCATAGCCGATATTCCACTTCAGGTCATCGAGCCAGCTCACATCATTCAAGAAAGCCTCATTACCCAAATTCCACGTTGCCGACACCGAGGGGAAGAAACCCCACTTGTTGCCCTTGGAGAACTTCGACGACCCGTCGGCACGTGCGGCTACAGTCAATGAGTAGCGATTGGAGAAGTCATAATTGACACGTGCCATGAACGAAGCCAGTGACGGCGAGTTGCGGTAACTCCCCGTTCCGTCCCACAAGGCCACTGCACCGGCCTGTATGGCATCGATACCAATGTCATTGCTCGCAAAGCCTGTTGTAGTGGTATAGAAACCCGTGTGGGTATCACGCTCGACCTCGGCAAGCCCCATCACATTGATGTGGTGATGACCCAAGGTCTTGTTCCACGTTATGATCGCATTACCCAGCAATGACTCCGTCTTGGCGCTGCTGCGGTAACCCTTGCCGCCACTCCAGATGCTCGTGGGCAGGAACTGCGACACTTCAACCTCGTTATGGCTGTAGGCGCCAAAAACGGACAACGTCCAGTCCTGCGTCAAGTTGAATGTGAGTTTGGCATGGGTGCTCAAGTGGGTGGTCTTGTCACGGGTGCGGCTGTCCATGAGTGCCAACGGATGATTGATCTGGTTGGCATAGGTGAAGCCGTCCCAGCCACCACTACTGCTGCGCTCGGTGCCGAAAGTGGGATTCCAGGCCTGCGCCGAGTAGAAGGTCTTCTGGACATCATAGACGGCAGTCTGCTCGTTCTGCACATTGCCGAACATGCCCACCTCGATGGCCAAGAGGTCACCAAACATGCGCTGGTGCATGTTCATGTTGCTCGTCAGGTTGCGCAACTTGTCGTGAAGGATCACGCCATCATGGTCCATGAAACCCAAGGACACGCGGTAACCCGAACGGTCACCACCGCCCATAAAGGCTATATGATGGTCCTGCAGGAAGGCTGTCTGCTGGATAGCGCGCTGCCAGTCGGTGTCAAATCCCTTGTTGATAAGCATGCCGCCCTGGCTGGCGACAGCCTTGCAATATCCTGCTGCATCCAACATCTTGAGGTTGCGGGCGACATGGGTGACTCCCACGCTGCCGTTATAGGTCACTGTGGCACGGTTGGTAGCGCCCTTCTTGGTCACCACCTCAATCACGCCCGAGGCGCCACGCGAGCCGAACTGCGCGGTCACACTGGCATCTTTAAGAACGATAAAACTCTCGATATCAGACGGATAAATCGATGACAAAGTACTCAGGTCACCAAAGACACCGTCAATGATAATCAACGGGTCGTTACCACCGGTAACCGATGTGGTACCGCGGACACGCACAGCGCTCATTGCTGCGGCACCGTTATTGCTCTTCTGAATCGTCACGCCTGCCACACGTCCATTAATGGCCTCCAAAGGGTTTGTCACCTGCTTCTGGTTCATCTGTTCGGCAGTAATGACAGTGGGTGACGGCACGTGTGACAATGTATCGGTTGGAGCCATGAGTTGCGCCGCAACGGGCAACCCCGTGGCAAGCATGGCCACGGCGAGGAGTTGTCGCCAGTCGTGTTTGTGTTTCATTATGATTTCTGAGTATTATTGTTGATTTCAAACAGGGAAAAATTGACCTTGCCGTACACGCGCTGCTGCGAGAAATGAGGCAGGGTGCTGAAATCATGCTCGCGCGGATGTTCCATGACGAACAGCGTGCCGTCATGCACCAGTGGTGAGTCGAGCACCAGTTTGGGAATATCACCGAAGCGCGGCAAATCATAGGGCGGGTCGGCAAAAATCACGTCAAACGACTGGTGGCAGGTGGCCAGGAACTTGAACACGTCGCCACGGATGAGGGTCAGGTTGGGGTCGCCCAACTGCTGTTGCACCTTTTTGATGAACTCGGCCTGGACGCGTGCCTTCTCGACAGCTGTAACATGAGCACATCCTCGTGAGAGAAACTCAAAACTCATGGCTCCCGTGCCGGCGAACAGGTCAAGCACCTTCTTACCTTCCAGGTCGATGATGTTGCCCAACACGTTGAACAGGTTTTCACGCGCCATGTCGGTCGTGGGGCGCGCGGTGATATTGGTGGGCACGTCAAAACGACGACGGCCATATTTTCCACTGATTATTCGCATAGGGCAAGCAGTATCAATTCCAGCGGTGCCTGGATCGCATTACGTCCCAACTGCATCGCGGCAGCGGGATAAACGGCAGGCATCACATATTTAACAAACTTCCTCAATTCGGGGGTCATGGCGGCTCTAACCGTGTTATCGCCCAAGAGCTGCAACTCGTCAGTAAGCTGGTCCATGCCATGGGTGCGCCACGCATTCAAGGCAAAATAGGTGGCATCCTGGGCATTGGTGAAAGGATAAGTATTGGCACACAGGAACTCGCCCTTGCGATAGATGGCCAAGTCCATTCGGTCCTCCTGCAGGTTCAAGAACATCCTGGAAATCTCGTTGCCCCGGTTCAATTCCATGAAGTATTCACACAGCGGCATCAGGTGATGGCACACCTGGGGATAGGTGAACGTGCGGCCCAGGAAGGCCTGCATTCCCATGGGCATCAAGTAAGCAATCTTCACACCATGATGCGGCATGGTGCACACGGCAGCATCCACGTCTTTGTCAGGGAAAGCCAGCCTGACGAGTTTCATGGCCTCTTCATCGGACGTATCTCCCGGCAACAACACAAAGTGCTGTGAATGAACGACCACCCTCACCCGCTTATACTCATTCAATAACACTGGAGTATTATAGATGGCATCCTCCAACCCCTGCAGGGAGTCATCGACACAGGCCACCTCGCCCGTAATCAGCGAGTTGGCAACCGTTGGGGTGAACAGGATGTATTTCACCCGCTTGTCCTCTATCGACACAAGCAGTTCCCAAACCTCGGGATGTTGTATGTCTATCTTTTCTTTCCCTTCCATCATCCCGCAAAATTACAAAAAACTCCCAAATCGCCCCAAAATTTTCTGGCAACTCTTGTCTGGCAACCGCAAATCGCTTAATTTTGCACTCAATCAGCTTCACATAACAATGAAAAATCGCCTCTATCAACTGGTATAACAAAAATGTATAACAGATTTATTCCGATAATATCCCTGCTGCTGGCATTCTTGCTGGCGGCTTGTTCGGGCGGCAACAAGGTATCCAACGAGCAGTTTGCTTTTTTTGACAGGTTGGGCATCACGATAACCGACGACCTCTTGCTGGGCGACACGCTCACCTTGCCTGACGTATATTGCGGCGACCCCGATCAAGAACTCAGCGACCTCAAGGGCGAGAAACTCAATGCCGACCAGCACGAGATACTCATCGTTTCCGTGGGCCATGCTTTCCCCGATGCCATGAGCGATTGGCGCCTGCTAGGCGTGCGGGATATGGGCAACGGCATCACACTGGCCGCTTTCTATGGTGGCAGTGCCGCTGGCTATAGCCTTGACCTGATCACCTATGACAAACAAGGTCACCCGCTCGATGCGATTGACACCAGGGAGCAACACGTGGTGTGGCGCATCAACCTGTCCGACCTGAGCGATGACAATTCCTACTCGCTGGACGGCATCATCACCTTTGAGGGCGATGGCTTGACCCTGCACAGGACTATGGGACGTTGCGTCATGAACTATGTGGACGACATCAAGGGCAAGCCAGAGTGGCAAGAGACATGGCAGCAGCGCTACACCATCAACAGCAAGGGACACTTTGTGCTGCATGGTCAAGAGGTGGAGAACAAGGTGGGCAAGGTGGATGACTACGCCACCATGGAATACAGGTCATGGGATATGCAGGTGTGCTCACTCTATGACCCGAGCGTCATGGACACATGGAACGAGTTCGCCGACCTCGTCCAGACCTCATTTGCTCCCGATTATCCCTATAACCCTTTCCCTCAGGATGTCTCGGAACTCTACAAAATGAATCCTCAACGATTCTTGAGATGGCTGGCACAACCCCAGCACAGGACAAGCACCTTGGCCCGATACTTCAAGTTGAAACCTGCTTACCGCCCTGCCCTGCTGCGAGAAATCAGCCGCATCGACGATTATGAAGCCCGACTGTGGCTCAACACCCTCGTCAAGTCGTGGGACGACAAGCCTCTGACCCAGCATCCTTAACCGACGGGATGTTGCAAACATGGGGGAAAACAATTACCTTTGCAAACTGAAACTAAAAACAAAAGAATAAAAATATGGCAACAGTTGACGACAAGAAAATCATCTTCTCGATGGTGGGTGTGAGCAAAACCATCCAGCAGAACCAGAAGCAAATCCTCAAGAACATTTACCTCTCGTTTTACTATGGTGCCAAAATCGGTATCATCGGTCTGAACGGCGCCGGTAAATCCACGCTGATGAAAATCATCGCAGGCCTGGAGACACAGTACCAAGGTCAGGTGATTTTCGCACCTGGCTATTCGGTGGGCTACCTGCCCCAGGACCCGCAACTTGACCCGACCAAGACGGTCAAGGAGGTAGTTCAAGAAGGTGTGCAGAACGTGGTGGATACGTTGAAGGAATTTGAGGAAATCAACCTCAAGTTCGGTCTGCCCGAGTACTACGAGGATCCCGAGAAGATGGACAAGCTGTTTGCCCGTCAAGCCGAGCTGCAGGACATCATCGACGCCACCGACGCGTGGAACCTGGACAGTCGCCTGGAGCGTGCCATGGACGCCCTGCGCTGCCCCGAGGGTGACCAGTTGACCGAGCACTTGAGCGGTGGTGAGCGCCGCCGCGTTGCCCTGTGCCGCCTGCTGTTGCAGAAACCCGACGTTCTCCTGCTCGACGAGCCCACCAACCACCTCGATGCCGAGTCCATCGACTGGCTGGAGCAGCACTTGCAGCAATACGAGGGTACGGTCATCGCCGTGACCCACGACCGCTACTTCCTGGACCACGTGGCAGGATGGATTCTTGAACTCGACCGCGGCGAGGGAATACCCTGGAAGGGCAACTACAGCAGTTGGCTGGAACAGAAGACCCAACGCCTGGCCATGGAGGAAAAGACAGAGAGCAAGCGCCAGAAGACCCTGCAACGCGAGCTCGAATGGGTGCGCATGGCACCCAAGGCCCGTCAGGCCAAGGGTAAGGCCCGCCTTAACAGTTACGACAAACTGCTGAACGAGACCGTCAAGGAAAAGGAGGAGAAACTCGAAATCTTCATCCCCAACGGTCCCCGCTTGGGCAACAAGGTCATCGAGGCCCAGCATGTGGCCAAGGCCTTCGGCGACAAGTTGCTGTTTGATGACCTCAACTTCATGCTGCCGCCCAACGGCATCGTGGGTGTCATCGGCCCCAATGGTGCCGGTAAGACGACACTGTTCCGCCTGATTATGGGTCTGGAGAAACCTGATGGCGGCGTCTTTGAGGTCGGCGAGACCGTCAAGGCGGTCTATGTTGATCAGCAGCATACGAGCATCGACCCCGACAAGACCGTCTATGAGGTCATCTCGGGCGGTGTGGAACTGCTGCGCATGGGTGGCCGCGACGTGAATGCCCGCGCCTATCTGTCACGCTTCAACTTCAGTGGCGTGGACCAGCAGAAGAAGTGCGGCGTGCTCTCGGGTGGTGAACGCAACCGCCTGCAACGGGCATTGGCGGTCAAGGAGGAGGGCAACGTCCTCTTGCTCGATGAGCCCACCAACGACATCGACGTGAACACCTTGCGGGCCCTGGAGGAAGGTCTGGACGACTTTGCCGGCTGCGCTGTGGTCATCAGCCACGACCGCTGGTTCCTCGACCGCATCTGCACGCACATCCTCGCCTTTGAAGGTGACTC
>JAEEGL016356768.1_pt1 | contig 26035 bp, 21 predicted proteins | sample 9134231 | NCBI WGS metagenome assembly JAEEGL01 (sample SAMN16246548, study PRJNA631951) | gut metagenome | biome: gut microbiome; feature: rumen; material: fiber-attached | host: Bos | place: Iran: Karaj | collected 2018-10 | reverse complement strand
CCGCTGAACAGGGGCAGTTCGCTGTTGTCAAGACTGCTTATGCGGATAGTCTGGCGCTCCAGCGGGCTAATCTCGAACAATGAACTGTTGAGGTAAGGGACTTTGCCGTATTTGGTGTTGATGCTTTCGGAACGATCTGCAATGCGCTTGGCAAGGACCTGGAAGAAGAGTTTGTTGAGCTCGTCGTAGTCCGGGATGACGGACGGGCGCATAAAAGCGTAGCTCTGGTCCCCTTTATGGTACTTGACCAGCTGAGCCTCCAAAAGTTTCAGGAAGAGGACGCGGTTAACCCAGCCGATGGTGAGCGCCAGGGCGACACCGAACAGTTGCTCAAGGCGGTCTTTCCCGAAGGAATAACGTTCTTTCACGTTGTCCAGCCAGTCCTCGCTGTCGAGGATGGTAATGGCGTTTTCTAGAATGGAGGCCTGGTTGCGCTCTCCTTCTTTGCGGCGAGTAATGATGTGTTTGTTACTCTCCTTCTCCACCACTTCTTCCAGTCCGATAATGTAAAGCAGCTCGCTGTAGAACTTGGTATTGAGGGAGTTGCTGTCATTCTGGAAGCGCTTTTTCAGCAGGTGCTCAGGGCTGAAAAACTTGAAGAGTTCGATGATGCGCTTGTCGTTGCCAGTATCAAGGAAGGTCTTATATTTGCGGATATCGAACCATGTATAGGTGATTTGGTCCAGAACTTTGGCTATGAAGTCGGCGGCGATTTCTTTGTAGAAAAAGTCGGTTTTTTCAGAGGTCAGGGCGCCGTCGTTGAATTCCTCGAAGCGCTTAATGAGTTTCTTATTGGAGTAGAAAAGGCGTTCAAACTCTTGGGCATCAAAGACAAAGTACTCGTAGATGTTTGTGACAACCAGCTGCTTGAGCTGGATGTTCTTGTTGGTGTGGCGCTCGCGTAGGTAGTAAAGCAACAGCTCTTGAAGGGCCTTGCGGTTGAGGTCCTCCTTTGTAATCATCTCGCCTACGTTTGTAGGCTTTTTAACCTCAATGATGACGCCCACGGGATCTGTAGTGTTGACACCCAGATGAATAGCGCAGTCTATATCCCCATTGGGAGAAACCTTGTAATTCGGGCTGTAGAACGTGAATTTGAGGAAGTCCATCAAGTCGCCCTTGATTTTTTCTTCCGTGTTGATGACGGAAATTTGCTCGTAGTAGTTACGCAGCTGGGCTTTGAAGCCGTCAAAGACGGGCCGGTCCACAGGGACCTGCCGATATGCCTTATTCAAGGACTTGGCGATGGTTAATTCAGCCATGTTATCTAGTTTCAGTGATAAAGAAATTCAAATATAGCGATTTTCGTCGAGATAAGAAAAAGCCTCAACCCGTTGCCGAGTGAAGCGAAAATAGATTTGGCTGATGTTGGGTTTAGATACAACAGGTTCGGACTATTAAAGGATATTATCAGATTGTTACCTCATCTCAATAATATTTATCTACGATGGCAAGATCGTTCGACTGCCATATAATACGGAAGGCTAACGAATACAATCGCTAGCCTTGAGATCAGCGAATCCGTAGAATCGCTTATGCAAAGTTAATTCTTTTTAGCGAACTAACAAACGACTATGAGCATATTATCAATTAATATCAATTAATCAGAATAAAAGGATAAGCGCCGATGGCCCGGCCGTCTTGCCCGCGGAGTCCCTGTAGCCCGCCATTCCTGCCGCCTGATATGGCATAGTTTCCGGGCTAGATCCCAAAATATGCCCGACACCTCGCCCATTGATTGTGCCACACAGGCCCTGAGAGGCCATTTCCGCGGGCGAGGTACCCAGCGTAAAAAACGACCTGGCCCAAAAGGCACGCGGGCGGCGTTCCTCCAGCCGCCTGAGGACCCGGCAGGGCCCAAAAGTCGCACCGCTTCTTCTTCTTACATCAGGATCTCGGCCATCCACGTGAAAGGAGAAGGCAGGTTGGTCAGAAGTGAGAACAAAAGTGGAAATTTACAACAGCCCCTTTTCTTTTGCTTTGGCAAGCATCTCGGCAGTGTTCTTCGCATCGAGCTTGGCAATCAGGCGCTGACGGCGCCATTTGATGGTCTGCTCGGTGAGGAAGAGACGCTTGGCTATATCCTTGCTGGTCAGGCCTTCAGCTATCATCGGAAGAATCTCCAACTCTCCCCTGCTCAATTCGATGCGCCTATCCATTTTCAGCTTATTCAGCGAGTCATTCACCTCCAGTTCGTTCAAGGCTTCTCCGATGGCCTCGTCGGCAGCGGCGTTTTCTTTCTCAAGGTGGAGCGTGCGGCGGGTAAGGATAAGAAGAACCAGCAGAGCCAGCGCCAGCACGGCAAAGGCGGCAGCCAGCAGGGTCCGCTGACGTTTTTGCGTCTGGTACGCCTGGCCCATAATGTCCAGCGTCGCTATGCGGTCGTAATACTCCTGGTCTTGATGCTTGGAGTAGTATTCATCGGCCTCGCCAAGATACTGCAGCGCCTCTGTAACTTTGCCTTGGCGCAAGTATAGAGCACCAAGTCCCAGTTTGGGGGAAGCTACCCAGAGGGAATCCCCGGCTTCCTGCGCATAGCGGATGGCCGCATGGTAACAATCAATGGCCTTGGCATCGTCGCCTTCTTCGGCCCAGATGTCTCCCAAATTGTGCTCAAGGATGGAACTGCTGATTTTCCAGTCGTATTTCTTGAAGATTTCGCCTGCTTTAGCGTAGTAAGACAAGGCCTGCGGCAGGGAGTCCATTTCATAGTAAAGGTTGCCGATGTTACCATAGAGGCTGGAAGCGGCGTCGTCAATCTTTTCCTGCGGATAGCCATCCGGGGTGTCCGGACCTGCCTCTCCGGCGGCCATCCGTTCCAGATACCCCAGCGCTACGCGATAGTAGAAGATGGTACTGTCGTACTGCTCTTTATTGTAGAACAACTGGCCTGCGAACTTGGAAGCCAGGTAGGGCTGGTAGAGAGACTCAAGTTCATTGCCAAGTCCGTAGACCCTTCGCGCAGCATACATGGCGCGATCCGGGTTGATGCGTTCATATCCATACATCAACTGGGAAAAGGCAAGGCACACATCGACCTTGGTCTGATAGGGAGCATTGGCCAGGCGTTCCGGGGTCCATCCGGCCACCACGTTCTCCAGGGAATCGAGTTTCCGGTCCCTGTGGTCGTTGTACTGCGCCCTGGCAAAACCGGCGAAAAGGGGTATAAAAAGCAGTGTGAAGAAAAGAGGTCTCATGGCAAGACAAAGTTAGCAAAACCACCGCAATCTCGGGATTCAAGGGGTAAAAAACCGACAATGGAGACTCATTTTTATACTTTTGTATAATACTCAAATAATTGTGATTGACGAACTTTGCCATAACCAACCAAAACGCATAGACATGAAGAAGATTTTTATGGCAATCCTGCTCCTCCTGACCGGGGCGTCCATGTTCGCTGCTTGCGAGACAACACCGGGTCCCGATAACAACGGAAACGGCAATGGTAACGGGCAGACCGAGCAAACAGACCAGACCATAGAACCCAAAGTCCTGGCGGCAACGTTCCCTCTCAATGTGAGGATTGAGATGAAGAATCAGCCTTCGTACAACACTGCGGAAGAAGATATTACTCTTATCAAATTAGGGAATGAATGGTTCTATGAGAACAGGGGCTATCGTTATGTACTATATCTCTATTGCCAATTTGCCAAAGACGGCAAAACCCTGAAGGCCTTTGGCGGCGCCTTACAGGAAGACGGGACGGTTAAGTGGACCAATCTTCTTACTTCCGGCGATGAAAGTTACTTGAATTTCGCGGGATTTGCCAAAAACTCCGAGTGTCACGTCCTGTTTGATGCCGGTGTTCCTGCCGGCAACTGCACGAAATATGGCGAGGCGACCCCCGACAAAGAAACCATCCTCGGCGTTGAATGCACCCGCTACGATTATGACTTTGTCGTCAAAGCCGATTATTGGGTCGATGAAGCCACGAAGATCGTTTACAAGTTCGTCAACTATCTGGACAAGAATAAGGAATCCAAGAATGCCACCTTCGAAATCAAGAGCTGGGATACTTCTGTAAAGGCATTTGAATGGGATAAACCCGAATAAAGCCGACAAACAAATTGTCCATCGGCCTCCCCCACCGCCCCGAGGGCCGATTTCATCACTTTCCGCCTGCTACTCATCGTCCTCCGGCGGTTCCAGGGTCTTGTCAAACTGCTCCATGGCCTGGGCTTTGTCGGCCGCGGCAATGTCTATGTAGGGTTTCATGGACTGGTAGTCGCTGTGACCGGTCCATCGCATGACCATGACGGGCGGGATGCCGATGGACAAGGCGTAGCAGATGAAGGTTTTCCGGGCGGCGTGGGTGCCCACGAGTTTCCATTTGGGGAAGACTTCTTCTATACGGTTGCCGTTCACGTACTTGCTTTTCCGGATGGGTTCGTTGATGCCGCAAAGCTCGCAGAGGTCCTTGAGGGCCGCGTTCATCTGCTGGTTGGTGACGACGGGTAAAGCCTTGTTTCCCTTGAATTTACCGTCTTTGTACTTGTCCAGGATGGCACGGGAGTAGCTGTTGAGATTGATGGGAATGGCGTCGTGCGTTTTCTGCGTCACTACGTGGATATACTGCTCGTCGATATCGCTTCGGCATAGCTTGAACATGTCCGAGAAACGGAGCGAGGTAAAGGCGCAGAAGCAGAACAGGTCGCGGGCCTTTTCGATGCCGCCGGCTTCCTGGATTATTTTTGTGTAGGGTGTACCGTCCCAATCGACCAGCTTTACCGTAGTGCCATTGGGCGGTATCTGGTAATGATAGACCCGCATCAATTCTTCCCGCGTCAGGAAAATGACGGGCTTCTGGATAATCTTGAATTTGGGCTGATAGCGTTTGATATCGTCCTGCTTTGTATACTTGTTCCTGAGCGCCCAGTTGAGGAACCAGACCAGGTTCTTGTACTGCTTTTTCACGCTGACCTCCTGCAGCTGCGCTTTCTCGCGCAGGTATTTGATGAAGGCGGCTATTCCATCGGCATCAAAGAATTCCAGGTCGTGCGCCTTGCCGAACAGGCGGATATGCCTTTGGAAGGTATGCATGGCATGCAGGGTCGAGAGCTCCCAACTAGCTTGCCGGCCCTGTTCGCTGATAAACTTGCTGATCCACTGGTCCATGGACAGATTCAGCTGGGGGTCTTCCCGTTGCAGAGCGGCCCGTACCTTCTGCCGCAGTTCTTTCGTTGTGGGCCTTTCCTTGCAACGGAGTGCGTAAAGGTCCAGGAAGGCGACCACTTCGGCCAGCTCCTTGTTGATGATTTCGGCAGGAATATGTTTGCTGTTTTCGGTCCCGGGAAGCACCCACATGTTGTTTCTGTGGTAGGCCCCGGGATTGTCCCGGATGGCGGAAATCCACTGCTGCGGGGAGACGCTGTACCCCACGGAGGTAGCATATCGTTTACCCATAATATAGGCCGATACCCGGATAGGGCATTCTCCGGCCCGGTTCATTTGTGCGGTAAGATAGAATTGTGTAGACATAGTTCTGCGATTTTTTGGCAAAGGTCGCGCAATTCGAATCTTCCATCGTAACGAATACATGCTGTATTTATTTGGAATTGACAAACTTTGCTTTTTTTACCATGAATAACAGCAAATTTGCATGGGCCTTGTGGCGTCTGTATGAGCAATTGTCAGAGGAGGGGATGCTGGATGAATTCCCGGTAGAATACATTGATCCTGGGGAGATAAGGGTCCATCATCGGCGGATTGTTTTTCCGAATGGAGCACGCGTTGAGCTGACGCCGATGGAACGCGCCATCTACAGGCTGTTCCTTCGGCATCCGGGAGGTATCCCTCTGGATATGCGCTGGCAATACTATTCGGAACTGCTGAAGATATACGGCCGGGAGTCGGCATCTTCCGACAAGGACTGGATGGAAAGACGCATAGACGATTTGTGCGAAGATGATTCCGCCAACTTTTTATCGCACATTTCCCACATCCGCCGCAAGTTCCAGACCGTTCTGAACCCGATAGATGTAGAACGATTTTGCATCAAGAAACATGTCGGCGGGATTTACCGAATAGGCGCCTTGAGGCGATAGGGTTTCTGGTTTTGCTTGCCTGGGCGGTTGCTTGGGCGGTTGCTTGTCGCCACTGCCACGTTGACAATAAAACACCATTTCAAGGTCTTCCAGCTGTCAACGTGGCCCGGCCCCAACAGGAACATCCGTTTGTGGTGCTCCCGGCACCACTGTGTCCCAAAAACCGTAACAAAAAGAAATAAGCCGCTGATTTTCAGCGGCTTATTGTGGTGCTGGGAAGAATCGAACTGCCGACACATGGATTTTCAGTCCATTGCTCTACCATCTGAGCTACAGCACCATCGTTTAGGGAATGCAAAGATAGGTAATTTTTTGGACTTTACAAACTTTTCCAAAAGTTTTTTCAATTTTGGGAAATAATCCGTTACTTTGTGTGAGAATGGACGGAAAAAAGTTCATACAGGTCATCTTGCCGCTCCCTCTGGCGTGGGAGCCGTACTATGCGGTTCCCGAAGGGATGGACTTGGCGGTGGGAGACCGGGTAAAGGTCCATTTTGCCCGGAAACCGTACAGTGCCGTCGTGAGCCGCTGCCCTGTCGAACCGCAGACCCTGATAGACAAGATTCTGCCCCTGGACGCTCCGGAAGCGGGGCTTCCAGCTATCGCCGAGTCGGAAATCGCCTTCTGGAGGCAACTGGCCCACTATTATCTCTGCTCTGTCGGAGAGGTGTACAAGGCGGCATATCCTTCGATGAAAATCCAGTCTGAGGAGACCCAGGTCCGGAAGAAGGCGCGGCTTGAAGAACGGATTGCGCGGCTGAAGGAAAAGATGGAAAAAGCCCGCAGGGAGGAAACGCGCCTCCGCTACCAGGCGGAACTCGACGCGCTCGCGCATCCTGAAAAGGCACGCCCGGAGGGATTGTCACACGCCCTCTCTCCTGCCCAAAAAAAGGCGCTGGAAGGCATCCACGACGGATTTCGTCAGGGAAAGACCGTGCTCTTGGACGGGGTAACCGGCTCCGGAAAGACCGAAATCTACCTGGCCCTGGCGCGGGAAGTGATGGACAGGGGCAGGAGCGTGCTCTATCTGGTCCCGGAGATTGCCCTGAGCCGGCAGTTGGAGCAGCGGGTCGGCGCCGCTTTCCCGGAGGTGATGGTCTATCATTCCGGCGAATCCCCCGTCCGCCGGCGGGAAGTCGCAGACGAGGTGCGCCGCGCCGCTCCCTCCATTGTCCTCGGCACCCGTTCAGCGCTTTTCCTGCCCCACCGGAACCTCGGGCTGATCATTGTTGACGAAGAACACGACAGCTCTTACAAACAGGACTCCCCTGCTCCGCGCTACCACGCAAGGGAAACGGCGATCATGCTGGGCATCCTGCAGGGAGCGTCTGTGCTGCTCGGCAGCGCGACACCCTCGCTGGAATCGCTCTATAATGCGGAAATAGGCCGCTTTGCCAAGGTCGACTTGAAGGAGCGCTATTACAGCGGGAACGAGGCGCCGCTCATGGTGATTGACACCGTGGCGGAGCGCCGGAAGAACGGCATGGCCGGCAGTTTTTCCCTCAAACTGCTCGCCGAGATTCGTCGAACGCTGGACGAAGGCGGACAGACGATCCTCCTGAGAGCCCGCCGCTCGTATGCGCCCTCCGTCCAGTGCTCCGCCTGCGGCCACATCCGGAAGTGTCCCCACTGCAATGTCTCCCTCAGCCTCCACCGCAACCCGGACCGCCTGGTCTGCCACTACTGCGGCCATACCGAGCCCTATGACGGTCTTTGTCCGGACTGCGGCGAGCCGCTGGTCCCGCTGGGAGCCGGGACCCAGCGGATCGAAGAGGAACTCGCCGCCATCTTTCCCGAAGCCCGCATCGCCCGGCTGGACAGCGACACGCCCGATAAAGAAGAGGCCGGGGTGATTCGTGCGTTCGCGGAGGGTGAAACCGACATTCTCATCGGCACCCAGATGGTCACAAAGGGCTTCGATTTCAGCGGACTCAGCCTGGTGGCCGTGCTGCAGGCCGACAGCATCCTCTCCCAGCAGGATTTCCGGGCGGACGAACGCGCCATCCAGCTCTTCGAACAGTTCCGGGGGCGCAGCGGCCGCCGCGGAAAGCCCGGTTTGTTCATCATTCAGACCCGGGAACCGTCCCACCATGTTTTCGCCCGCCTGGAGGGCACGGACGACAGCGCACAACTGCTGGAGGAGCGCCGGCAGTTCGGTTATCCGCCCTATACCCGCATCGTCCAGCTGATGCTCAGGGATCCGAACGAAAAAAGGGTCAACTACATGGCCATGGAACTGTCCCGGACGCTTTCTTCCCTTCTTCCCGAGGGCTGCGTCATCGGGCCATACGCCCCCGCCGTGGACCGGATTGCGGAGCAGTATATCCGCCACATCCGCCTGATGCTCCCCCGCGACCGCCAGCTCACCTCCCGAAAAGATGCGATTGCCCAAAGCGTCGCCGCGTTCGAAAAAGAGCGGAAATACAATGGGCACATCGCTCTGGACGTCGATCCCGCCTAAGGGGGCGTGGAACTTCGTGGAACATTTCTTGTAATTGTCCGGCAGATTCCGTAATTTTGCACAATTATGGGAAAAGTAATTGCCATCGCCAATCAGAAAGGCGGCGTGGGAAAAACCACGACCGCCATCAATCTGGCCGCATCGCTGGCGGTCCTGGAAAAAAAGGTGCTCATCATTGATGCGGACCCGCAGGCCAACACGACCTCCGGCCTTAATTTCTCGCCGGACAACGACGAGAAAAGGACGCTGTACGAGATCCTGATCGGGAAAATCGCAGCCTCCGACGCCTTGATCCAGACCGAACTGGACAACCTTCACATGATTCCGTCCCATATCAACCTGGTCGGTGCGGAAATCGAAATGCTGGAATGGCCGGAGCGAGAAAGCGTCCTGAAAAACGCCCTGCGCCCCATCCGCGACAATTACGACTATATCATCATCGACTGCTCCCCTTCCCTGGGCCTCATTACGGTCAACTGCCTGACGGCGGCGGATTCGGTGATGATTCCCGTCCAGCCGGAGTTCTTCGCGCTGGAAGGTCTTGCCAAACTGCTCCAGACCATCCGCCTGGTCCAGAGCAGTGTCAATCCGGACCTGGACATCGAAGGCTTCGTGGTCACAATGTTCGACGGCAGGACCAAGGTCCACAGCCAGGTGGTCATGGAGCTGCGCGAGCATTTCAAGGACATGGTGTTCAAAACCATCATCCAGCGCTCCATCCGCCTCAGCGAGGCCCCGTCCCACGGCAAGCCGATCATTCTGTATGACGTGATGAACAACGGGACCTCGAACTACCTCAACCTCGCGAAAGAAGTTCTCGACAAAAACGAAAACGCAAATGCCTAAGAATCCTCATGGCCTCGGGAAAGGCCTCGGAGCCCTGCTCGGGGCCGACGACATCGCTCCCGTCCGCAAACCGGTCGGATACATCAACAAGGAAGTCATCGGAGAAAGCCCGGCGCCGGACACCTCCGACGTCCTCCGGATTCCCTCCGACCTGATTGACCCGAACCCCTTCCAGCCGCGCCTTTCCTTCGATGAGACGGCGCTCCAGGAACTCTCCGACTCCATCCGCACCCTCGGACTGATCCAGCCGATCACCGTGCGCCGGAAAGGCAACGGCCGCTACCAGATCATCAGCGGAGAACGCCGCTACCGGGCCTGCATCCTCGCGGGCATGACGACCATTCCTTCCTATATCCATGCCGCGTCCGACCAGGGGATGCTGGAAATGGCCATCGTGGAAAACATCCAGCGGGAGAACCTGGACCCCATCGAGATTGCCCTGAGTTTCCAGCGCCTGATGGACGAATGCAACCTGACCCAGGAGCAGATGGCGGACCGCGTGGGCAAAAAACGGGCGTCGGTCGCCAACCAGCTCCGGCTGTTGAAACTGCCCGCCAAGGTCCAGCATGACCTGAAAGTGGGACTCGTCAGTGTCGGGCACGCCAAGGTACTGCTCGGAATCGAGGATCCGGAGATTCAGGAAGCGCTCTGTGACCTGATTGTCAAAAAAGGCCTGTCCGTCCGTCAGCTGGAAGAAAAAGTCAAGGCCCTCTCCAAGAATCCCCTTCCGGAAAAAGAGCCGCAGCAACTGCCCGAGATGTATTACCGGCTGTTGGAAAATGTCGGCCGTATCTTCGGGGACAATATTTCCCTCAAGCGCAGCGAAAGCGGAAAGGGCAGCATCACCATCCGTTTCGACTCCGACGAGCAGATGGAACGCCTCCTTCAGGCGCTGGACACGCGCCGCGGATGAGGTTCCTGCGACTCATATCTTTCCTTGCCGTCCTGCTCATGACAGGGCCCCTGCTCCATGCCCAGTTCAAGCAGGATGCCTTCTCGCAGAACTATGCCGACTCCACGGACAAGGAGGCGGCGGACAGTTCCAAACTCTTCAACTTCAAGGAGTATTTCGGCGGCCTGTCCCACCAGCGCAGTGCCAGCCTGAAAACCCTCTTCATGGGGTCGACAATCTTTGTCGGTGGACAGCAGATCTACAACAAGGACTATTGGAAACTGCCCATCACCTATGGCGGTATCGGGGCCGGCGTAGGTCTTGGCATCTATTTCAACCAGCGGTACAAAACGACGGAGGACCCCGCCTTCAAGACGGCGAGTACCTGGTCCTTCATCGCGGCCGGAGCGGTCTACTGGGGGACGCTGATGGACGGTGTCGCCTGTTATCCGTCCCATCTCAAGCATGATCCGGCACGGGCGACCCTCTATTCGCTCCTCCTGCCGGGCCTCGGACAAATCTACAACGGAGAGGCCTGGAAGGTGCCGATTTACTGGAGCCTGATTGCCGGCGCCGTCTATTTCCTGGACTATAACCACACGAATTACATTCGTTACAAGAATATCTACAATCAGGCGACCAGTGAGGATCCCGATGTGGAAAAGCCCCCGGTCACCGCGGAAGCGGCCAAGTATTATCGTGACGCCAACCGCCGGCTCAGGGATTACTGCATCCTGTTCACGGCCGGCTTCTACCTCCTGCAGGTCATCGATGCCAACGTGTTCGCCTACATGCAGGACTTTGAGATTTCGGATGACATTTCGCTGCGCGTCGAGCCGGCCGTCATCCCGATGAACCATTATGCCTTCGCGCCACCGGCCCTGGGGGTCGGAGTGAGCCTCAAATTCTAGGAATCATGGACAAAAAATGGATAGGAACAGCGGTGGCCCTGTGCCTCGTGACCCTGCTGCCGCTCGGCGCGCAGAGCAAGGACTGGAGACCGCGCAAACAACTGGAACGGGAGAACGCCCAGCTTAGGGAACGCATCGAGCATCTGCAGGAAGAGATCGAGCGCTATCGCAGCGAGCAGAGCGAGAAGCAGCGCCTCCAGGAAGAGCTCAGCGGCCTGTATGAAGAGAACGAGAACAAGATGTCCTCGGCGCTGACCCCGGCGGACTACTCTCCTCAGAAGACCGACAGCCTCCTGACCATCTGGTACACCCACCGGCAACTGCGCGATGTCCGTGAAGGCAGCAGCTACAACATGGACAGTGTCCATTTCAAAACCGATGTGCCGGATTCGGTCCTGGTGCGGCGGCTGGAAGACATGAACGCCTTCATCTCTCTCCCCTACAACGAGACCGTCAAGAACTACATGATCCTCTATTCGGAGAAGATGCCGACCCGCATGGGGCACATCCTCGGCCTTTCTTCTTACTATATGCCCATCTTCGAAGAGGCTTTCCGGCGCTACAATCTGCCGCTGGAACTCAAATACATGGCCATCATCGAATCGGGCCTCAACCCGACGGCGGTTTCCTGGGCCGGCGCCACGGGCATGTGGCAGTTCATGTACAACACAGCGCGGCTCTACGGGCTCAAGATCGATTCCTATGTCGATGAACGGCTGGATCCAATCCGATCCGCCGATGCCGCCGCCCGCTATCTGAGGGATGCCTACCGCGTCTTCGGGGACTGGCCGCTGGCGATTTCAGCCTACAACTGCGGGTCCGGCAATGTCAACAAAGCCATCCGGCGTGCCGGCGGGTCACGGGACTTCTGGAACATCTACCAGTACCTGCCGCGGGAAACGCGCGGTTATGTCCCGGCGATGGTCGGGGCCATGTATGCCTGCCAGTATGCCAAGGAATACAAACTGGAGCCCTCCCCTGTCCAGTTGCCGCACTATGTGGACACCTTCCATGTCCGGCAGAACCTCCATTTCCTTCAATTGACCGAGGTCATCGGGATGCCGCTGAACGAAATCCGGGACATGAATCCCCAATACTACAAGGACATCGTGCCCGGAAAGGACGGCGAGCAGATCCTCTGCCTGCCGCACAAATACACCGCCGCGTTCATGGACCTGGAAGACTCCATCTACCGCTACAAAGCGGCGGAGATGTTCTCCGGCGTGGAAGTGGACAAATACCGCAACGAGACGACGGGGCCTTCGGTCTCATCCCGGAAGAGTTCCTCATCGGGCGGCGGCACAAAGATTTACACGGTACGGAAAGGCGACACCCTCGGGGGCATCGCCAGAAAGCATCATGTCACGGTCAAGCAGCTGAAGAGCTGGAACAAACTCAAGAGTGACAATATCCGGATCGGACAGAAACTGAAAATCCAGCGCTAAAGCGTTTCCACCAGGGAGGCAATCCGCGCCCGGACCTCATCGACGGTACCTGCGCCGTCGATTTCATGGTATTTCCCTATCTTGCGGTAGAAGGCGATCAGCGGTTCGGTCTTTTCGTGGTAGGTACGGATCCGGTTGTCCACGATTTCGGGACACGCGTCGTCGGCGCGGCCTTCGATCTGCGCCCGGTGGGCAATGCGTTCATGGACCATTTCGTCCGGTATCATCAGGGAAACGACGCCCGTCAGGACTTCGCCGCGGGCGGCAAGAATCCCCTCCAGTGCTTCGGCCTGGGCGACGGTCCGGGGAAAGCCGTCCAGCAGGAAGCCTTCCACGCCTTTGACCGTGTCGAACTGCGTCTCGATCATGCCCTCCACCACTTCATCCGGAACCAGGCAGCCTTTCTCAATCAACTGCTTCGCCTGGAGCCCCAAAGGAGTTCCCGCGGCAATTTCACTGCGGAGGAGTTCTCCGGTCGAAAGATGGCACAGATGGTAGTTTTCCACCATGGCACCGGCCTGGGTACCTTTCCCGGCACCCGGAGGGCCAAAGAGAATGTAATATTTCATGAGTCTAACACATAGATATCTTTGTAGTTGCGGCCGAGCTCATCATAGTCCAGCCCGAAGCCGACGATGAAGCGGTTCGGGATTTCCATGGCCACATAATCCAAAGGAAGCGCTTTGCGGTATACTTCCGGCTTGAGGAGCATCGTGCAGATCCGGATCTCCGCGGCCCCCTTCTCCAGGAGCATGCCATGGAGATTCTCCATGGTCGTTCCGGTGTCCACGATGTCTTCAATGATGATGATCCGCCGGCCCCGGATGTCCTCCGTCAGGCCCAGCAGCTGCTGGACTTCACCGGTCGACCGGGTCCCCTGGTACGAAGAAAGCCGGACCGAGAGGAACTGGGCGTTGAAATCCAGTCGTTTCATCAGTTCGGCCGTAAAGAGAATGGAGCCGTTCAACACGCAGAGGATAATGGGGACATCTTCGCATCCATGGAAGTCTTTGTTGATTCTTTCCGCGACCTGGTCGATGGCCGTTTCAATCTCGGAATAAGGGAGAAATAACTTGAAAGATTTGTCGTGAAGCTTGATTCTGGGTTCCATCGCGGGGTGTAATTATGACACAAAATTAACAAGAAAAAATCAAAAAGCATATCGAAAACAGAAAAAAGCAGGGCCAAAGATAAAAACTTGCAGGGTGGAGGGTCCGTTTTCGCGGTGCCGTGGCGTAACTTGTGTCCATGAAACTGTATGTACTGATCGGCGATGTGCTGCTGAGGGCGGCGCTGTTCCTTACGGGAGCCGCCGATGCCGAATCCCTGGACGAAAGTGTCCTCCTGCGCCTGGAGGCGCTCGAGCAGCGTCCGCTCGCGCTCAACCGCGCAAGCCGCTCCCGCCTGCTTTCTGAAGGAATCCTCACCCCGTACCAGGTCGCGTCGCTCGAAGAATACCGGCGCCTTTACGGCGATGTGCTCTCGATGGCCGAGCTTTCCCTGGTGGACGGGTTCGGCGAAAAATGGACCAAAATCATGGCACCCTTTCTTTCCCTCGCGCCATCCTTGTCACCGCTCCAGCGGGACACGCTGGTATGGACGCAGACAGCCCTTCTGAATACCGACCTCAAGGCCGTCCGGGCAAAATACCGGATTGCCTCGGAAAAACTGCTCGCCGGGGCGGCCGGGCGGCTGGACTACGACGGAAAGAAGTCCTGGACGGCCCATGGTGCATGGTTCCTCCCCCGGGGACGGCTCGTAGCCGGGGATTTCAACGCCCGTTTCGCCCAAGGACTGACCCTGTGGACCGGCTTCCGGCTGGGCGGTCTGGAGAGCGTCGAAGCATTCCAGCTGAAAGGCAACGGGATCGTTCCCTCCTGGTCGGTTTCCGGGGACGGGACCCTCCGTGGGGTGGCCGGAGAATGGACCCCGGGAAAATGGAGGCTGGGAGCCTTCGCAGGGAGTCCGTCCCTGGAGGGATACTGGCAGAAACTCCACGCCGGGCTGTATGGACGGGGAATCTGGCGCAGTGGCGACGCCGGATTTCTGGCTTCTCACGTGAACGGCGGCTGGCGGCTCAGCCTGGACGGAACCTTTCATTTCGGACAGACCACCTGCTTCGGCGAAGCGGCTGCCCGGTATGAAGACGGGACCTGGGCGTATGCCGGCCTGGCGGGCTGCCGCATCAGCGTTCTCGACCGGGACCACCTCGCCTTTCAGCTGCGGGTCATCCCGAGCCGGTTCAGCGGGAAGAAAAACGGCGAGTATGCCTTTGCCGCCGGCTATGCCTGGAGCGCAGCATCCCTGACGGCGGACTATGCCCTGGTTCCGCAGCCCGGAAAAGACGCCTCCCGCCGGCAGCTGAAAGTCTATGGTCTCTGGTCCATCCCCTTCCGGGGAGGATGGAGCGTGAAACTCCGCGCGTATGAGCGGTGGCGGAGTTACGAACGCAACCGGCTCGATCTCAGGGGCGAGGCTGCCTGGGAAAGCGGCGCATGGACCCTCCGGGGGCGGGTCAACGGTGTCTTCTGCCGGAAGGTGGGTGCGCTCGGCTTTGTGGAAGGAGGGTGGAAAGATACGGCATGGACACTCTTTCTGAGAGGAACACTCTTCCACGTGGATGAGTGGGACGACCGCATCTATCTCTACGAGCACGACGCACCCGGCAACTTCACCGTCCCCGCCTGCCATGGCCGCGGGGGGCTCCTCAGCCTCTATGCCGCCTGGAAACACCGCTTCAGAGAGGGGCCATCGCTGAAGGTCTGCGGCCGCGCCGCCGCCATGCTCCGCACCACCCATCCTTTTTCCCCCACTCTTCGTCTCCAAATACAAGCAGAATGGTAAATAATTCTTATCTTTGCATAGGTTAAGTTAATCTATGGAAGAAAGGAGTTTGGACCGGCTGGCCCGGTACTTGATCTGGCTCGGATTCGCAGCCATTATCGCCCTCGCATGCTGGTATTTCCGCAGCGTGCTTATCTACATCATCGCCGCTTTTGTGATGTCGCTGATCGGCCGTCCTATCATGATGGTCCTGAAGCGCCTGAGAATCAAGGGGCACAGTGCTCCGGACTGGCTGCTGACCATCCTGACCATCATCATCATTTTCGCCATCCTGGGACTCATTGTCACCCAGGCGTTTCCGGTAGTGATCGGGATTATCCGGGACGCTTCTCTGCTCAGCGATGCCGGCGCCGGGGAAGGCCTGGCGCTGGAGCAGTTGAACCAGTGGCTGATCGGCTTGTTCCCTGCCCTGGGGGAGGATTTCAACGGGGTGGAACTCCTGATGGGCCAGCTCAAGCAGGTGCTGAACCTCTCCTCCGTCTCTTCGGTCATCGGCTCGGTGGCCTCGGTGGTCACTTCGCTGGCGGTCGGTATTTTCTCGATTATCTTCATATCCTTTTTCTTCATCAAGGACAGCACCCTGTTCAGCCGCATTGTCGGGGCGCTGGTGCCGGACCGAATTGAGGCCTCTGTGGGTAAGGCCATCGGGGAGATTGAGATCCTGCTTTCCCGTTACTTCGTGGGCCTGATCATCGAAATTGTCGGCGTGGCGCTCGTGGACTTCCTCGGGCTCTGGCTGATTGCCCGCCTCGGCTTTTCCTACGCAATCGGCATCGCTTTCATCGCCGGTATGCTGAACGTCATTCCGTACGTCGGTCCTTTTGCGGGCCAGGTCATCGGCGTGGTCCTGGGCCTGATTATCAAATACGGAACGGGAGTGGGCCTGGACGTCAATATCTGGGTTTTCGCCTTGATCATTTTCGGCGTGATGATGGCCGCCCAGCTGATTGACAATTTCGTCTACCAGCCGCTGATTTACTCGACCAGCATCAAAGCCAGTCCGCTGGAGATCTTCATCGTCCTGCTGGCGGCCGGCCACATCGGCGGGGCTTTCGGCATGTTCGTGGCCATTCCCGCCTACACTGTCCTCCGCGTGGTCGCCAGCCGTTTTTTCCATGAATTCAAGCCCATCCGGCGCCTGATACCGGACACGTCCCAAGAAGACCGCTTATTATAGGTATTATCCAAATAAATGCTTATATTTGTGGGATTTAACACACGTGAGAAATGCATCGGATTTTTCTGCCCATATATCATTTTTTCCAGAAGCGTAAAGGGCTGATGTACGGCCTGATGATCGGTAGCTTCCTTTTCTTCCTTTTCTTCGGAGCGCGCCTTCGTTTTGAGGAGGAAATCCTCAAACTCCTGCCGCGTTCCTCGATGGATAATGAACTCGCGTTCAGCGAGGTCGCCCTCAAGGACAAAGTCTTCATCCAGATGACCGCCTCCGGCGACAACGCGGTCTCTCCGCGGGAGCTGGGGCGCTACATGGACCAGTTCATGACCGAACTTCAGGCCCGGGACACCGCCGGCCGCTACATCAAAGGCCTCCTGTACAAGCTGGACGCCGAAATGGCCCTTGGCGCGGCGGACTATGCCTTCGCCCATCTCCCCTCTTTCATCGACACCGCCTGGTACAGCCGTTTCGACGAGGCGCTGACCCCGGAGGCGATCGAAGCGCAGATGCAGAGAAACTACCAGCTCGTCATGGATGACGAAGACGGAACGGCCACCACGATGGTCACGATGGACCCGCTCAACCTGCGCGGAATCCTCATCAGCAGCATCATGCCGTCGGAAAGCAGCAATGTGGGCGGATACACGATTGTGGACGGGCATTTCTTCTTCCCGGACAAGAGCGCGGCGCTCGCCTTCATGGACCCGGCTTTCAACGGGATGGATTCCGGCGTGGCGACCCGCTTTTACAACCTCCTCCAACAGACCCGGAAGACCTTTGAGACGGCCCATCCGGAAGTGAGGGTCCTGGCCTTCGGGAATCCGCTCGGCGGCGTTTCCAACGCCAGCACCATCAAAAAAGACCTCTTCATGACGGTGGGCCTTTCGCTCATCATCATCCTCATTATCATCCTTTTGTGCTTCCACGGAGGATCCTTCATCTGGCAGCAGATCGTCCCTGTGGCTTACGGCGCCGTCTTTGCCATGGCCTGCATGTACTGGATCAAGGGGTACATGTCCCTCATGGCGCTCGGGCTTGGAGCCATCGTCCTCGGCGTCGCCATCAGCTACTGTCTCCATGTCCTGATCCACTTCTATTATGTCGGTGATGCGGAGACGATGCTGCGGGAAGAATCCACACCGGTTTTCCTGGGCTGCCTGACGACCATCGGCGCCTTTTGCGGATTGATGTTCACGGAAAGCGAACTGCTCAGCGACTTCGGCATCTTCGCGACCTTCGCCCTCATCGGGAACACCTTGTTCGCCCTTATTTTCCTGCCGCACTTCCTCCGTCCTTCCCAGGTCAAATTCAAGCGGACCAAGGGATTCCCCCTGATCGACCGAATCAACAACCTGCCCTGGGACCGCAACAAATGGGTACTCAGCAGCCTGGTCGTCCTGATTATCGTGGGGGTCATCTTCTCTCCGCGGGTCAAGTTCGACAGCGACCTGAGGAACCTCAATTATGAAGCTGATTTCCTGACCGAAGCCCAGGATTTCTACAACGAGAAAAACTCCGACGGCTACAAGCATCTCTACTTTGCCAACCATTCCGACAAGCTGGACGAAGCCCTCGAGGCCGACCAACTGCTGGAGCGCCGCCTGGATTCCCTGGAGAAGACAGGACTGATCAAGGGACATGCCTCCCTGGTCCCCTATCTTTTCCACAGCGAACGGCTCCAGCAGGAGCGGATCGCCGCCTGGAAGGCCTATTGGACCCCGGGGAAGAAAGCCCAGATGAAGCGGAATCTCTGGGCCGCCGCCCGGGAATATGACTGGCAGATTGACTTTACGCCCTTTTATTCCCTGCTGGATGCGGATTACGAGCCGGGTGATCTCTTCGAGAGCGGTGCCATCCCTTCGGGACTGATGTCCAATTACATCGAACGCCAGGCCTCCGGCCGCTACATGGTCTTCACGCAGGTCTCCTTCGCCATGGAGGACATGGACAAGGCCATCGCCGCAGTCATCGCGAGCCCCCGGACCCTCGTCCTGGAGCCGTTCTACTACTGCCGGGACATGGTGGAAATTGTCCATGAAGACTTCAACACGACGCTCTGGATCTCGTCCCTTTTCGTCCTCCTCGTACTCCTGCTGTCCTTCCGGAACATTCTGACGGCCCTCCTTGCCTTCCTGCCGATGGGCATCAGCTGGTACGTCCTGCAGGGCTATATGGCCATTTTCGGCTTGCAGTTCAACCTGATCAACATCGTCATCTCGACCTTCATTTTCGGCATCGGGGTGGACTATAGCATCTTCGTGATGGAAGGCCTGCTGAAAGAAGCCCGGACCGGGGACAAAAACATGCTCTCCTTCCACAAGGTGGCTATTTTCTTCTCCGCGCTGGTACTGGTGATTGTCGTCTGCTCCCTGATTTTCGCGGTCCATCCCGCCCTCAGTTCCATCGGCGTCATCACCCTCATCGGCATGGCCTCGACCATCCTGATAACCTATGCCCTGCAGCCTTTCGTGTTCCGGCAACTGTTGAAAGTACCGCTGCTGCGCCGGGGCTTCGGTGTAAAAGACTGATTTCATGAACCTGACTGCTGACCTATACCTGAACCTCATCAAAGGCGGCGCTGCCCGTCTCGGCGAAAACCGCCAAAGCATCAATGACCTCAATGTCTTTCCGATCCCGGACGGGGATACGGGAGACAATATGTATATGACCATCGCTGCCGGTACCGAGGCCAGCGGCAAAAGCCTCTCCGAGATGGCCGCCTCGGCCTCCCGGCTCATGCTGCTAGGCGCACGGGGCAATTCCGGCGTCATCCTGTCCCGCATCTTCGCCGGCCTCGCCAAGGGCTTTGAGGGCGCAGAAGAGGCTGATATCCAGCTCTTTACTTCCGCCATGCAATCTGCCGTCGACGAGGCGTACCATGCCGTGACCACTCCGGTGGAAGGGACCATTCTGACCGTACTCCGAGAAGGCGTCGATGCGGCCAGCGGAGCCGCCAGCCTGGAGGAATACCTCGACCGGGCGGCCGCGGCCATGGACATCTCCGTCCAGCACACGCCCGAGCTGCTGGATGTCCTGAAAAAAGCCGGAGTCGTGGACAGCGGCGGGGCCGGACTCCTTCTGATTGTCGAAGGCATGCGGGCGGTGCTCCGCGGTGAAACCGTCCTGGAAGTCTCCTCCCCTGCCGCTACGGCGCAGAAAGTGGATTTCAACGCATTCACGGAGGACAGTGTCCTGGAATTCGGCTACTGCACGGAATTCCTGCTGCGACTGCAGCGCGCGAAAGTGGACCTGGAGCGCTTCGATGAAAGCGTCATCCGGGACTATCTCCTCGGCCAGGGCGATTCGCTGGTTTTCTTCCGCGACGGCTCCATCATCAAGGTCCATGTCCATACGATGGATCCGGGCGCCGTTCTGTCGCACTGCCGCCAATGGGGAGAATTCCTGACCATCAAGGTCGAAAACATGACCCTCCAGCACCACGAAAACCACATGGACGAGCGATTCCATCGGGAGCGTAAGGCGGTCGGCATCGTTTCGGTCGCCACCGGAGCCGGCTTGACGGCGGCATTCCGGGAGATGGGGGCGGACGAAGTCATCGAAGGCGGACAGACCCTGAATCCGCCGGTGGAAAGCTTCCTGAAGGCCTTTGACGCCGTCAATGCCGAAACCATCCTGGTATTCCCGAACAACAGCAACATCCTTCTGACCGCCCGCCAGGCAGCCTCCCTCTATGACAAGTCCCGCATCGAGGTCATCCCGACCCGGACCCTCGGTGAAGGCTATTTCTCCCTGGGAAGTCTCGATACGTCCCTGTCCGAGGAGGAAATGATTGCGGCCCTTACGCAGGCGGCGGAGGCCGTCACGACCGGCCTTGTTTCGAAGGCCATCCGAGACTCGGAGCAAGGCCGGGCAGGAGACTATCTGGGACTCAGCGGCAAGGAGATTCTCTCCGGCGACGCCGAGCGTGTCAGCTGTCTCCTCCAGCTCGCGGAGGCGCTCCACTCCGGGGAGCATGACATCGCCGTCCTGTTTTTCGGCGAAGATGTAGCGGAAGCCGAGGCCCAGCAGGCCCAGCGCCTCCTGAGCGCCCGGTTCCCCCATACGGAAACCATTCTCATGGACGGCGGACAGAGCGTCTATGACTATATCCTGATTTTATCCTGAACCCAAATACTGACCATGCTGAAAATCTACACCGACACCGACACCGACATGACGCCCGAACTGGCGGCATCGTACGGCTACAAACTCATTTCCATGCCTTACAGCGTGGATGCCAAAACCATTTATCCCTACGAGGACTTCGATACCTTTGACGGACACGCTTTCTATGACATGCTGCGCGGCGGGGTGCTTCCAACCACCAGCGCCATCAGCAAGGAGCGCTATATCGCGTATTTCGAAGAAGATTTCAAGGCCGGGAACGAGATTCTCTATGTCCATTTCTCCCGCGCGATGACAAACACCTTCGACGTGATGGACCAGGCCATCGCCGAACTGAAAGCCCTGTATCCCGCCGCTCGGTTCGAAGAAATTGACACCAAGGGAATTACGACGATGAGTTACATCCTCGTGAGGACCATCGGCGACCTTTTCAAGGCCGGAAAGAGCCTGGATGAGGTGCTGGAATGGGCCCGGACGGAGGTCGAGCACTTCGCCATGTATTTCTTCGCCGACGACCTGAAGTTCTTCCGCCGCAGCGGACGGGTCAGCGGACTGGCCGCCACGATGGGCACGCTCATCGGCCTCCGACCCATCATCCACATGTCCGCCGAAGGCAAGATGGTTTCCCTCGGCACCGTGAAAGGCCGCTTCAAGGCCATGGAGCGCCTCGTGGACACGGTCGCTGAGATCGGAGACGAGATTCAGAAATACCGCATCTGCATCGGCCATACGGACGCGCCGGAAATTGCCGCTGAAATCGGCAAGATGATGACCGAACGTTTCGGGGCCCTCGATATCGAATATGTCTATGTCAACCCGACCGCCGGCAGCCACTGCGGCCCCAACGGCGTCGGTGTCGCATTCCACAGCAAACATCGTTAATATGGAAAAACGAGAAATCATCATCGACCTCCTGGGCAGCGACCGGGGGGCGGAAGAGATGCTGGAAGGGGCCAGGATGGCCCTGGAAGCGTTTCCCGGGGTCAGCGTCGTCCTGTCCGGGCCGCGGGCGCTGATTGAGGCGGCCGCCCTGCCGGAGGGCCGTTACCGGATCCTCGAGGCCGACAAGACCGTGACCAATCTCGACAATCCCATCGAAGCCTTTTACAGCAAAGAACCCGTATCGGTCTTCAAAGCACTGGAAGAAGCGTCCCGCTGCGACGACGTCATCGGGGTGATCAGCGCCGGCAATACCGGAGCCCTCTTTGCCGGGGCCATCCGATACCTGCTTGCCGACAAGACCGTCCGCCCCTGCATCGCCGCCATCCTGCCCAACACCCAGGGCGGATTCACCTGCCTCGTCGATACCGGCGCCTCCATCGACTGCGGCCCCGCCCAGCTGGTGGACTTCGCCCACCGCGGCAGCGATTTCATGCGTCAGCTATACAAATTGGACGCTCCCCGCGTCGGCTTGCTGTCCAACGGCGCCGAACCCACCAAAGGCAATAAACTCGTCAAAGAGACCCATGCCCTGCTATCCAAGGAGGAAGGGATCCACTTTGTCGGCAACATCGAAGGCAACAAGACCCTCTCCGGCCTCTGCGACGTCCTGGTGTGCGAAGGATTCGCCGGGAACCAGGTTCTCAAGAACTCGGAGGGAATGGCCGTCAACCTGATTACGGAGATCATCAAATACGGCAAGACCCATCAGGTCCCCGCTGCCCAGGAAATCGCCGGCTACCTGATGTCCCGCTTCGATTTTGCCTCGCTCGGCGCCGGCATCATGCTCGGCACCAGCAAAGTCGTCATGAAATGCCGCGGCTCCAGCCAGCGCACGGCCATCAAGAATGCCGCCCGGATGTTGATTAACCTGAACGAAAACAAGACCATCTATGTATAACAGACTTCTGAACCTCATTAAAAAGTATCTTCCGGAAGACAAGATCGCCTCGGCGACCCCTCAATCCAGACTGTTGGCCGACCTTGGAATGGACTCCATCGGCATGCTGATGCTGTCGATGGCCATGGAAGAAGAATTCGGTGTCGTGTTCAATGCACCTGTCCATTTTGTCACCGTACAGGACGTGCTGGACTTTCTTGAGAAAAATGCGAAAAAGCGATGAAAAAGCAAAGGGATATTGAGCTCGAGCTCTCTTCGCGCAAATACAAAAAGCCCAATTGGATCTTTTACTTTATCTATTGGTTTGCGTGCCGCTTTATCATCACGAGGCCCTTCCATCCGGAGTTCAAAGTCTATGACAAGCTCTCGGACTGCAAGGGGCCGGCGTTTCTGATCTGGAACCATCAGTCCCGGCGCGACCACGCCATGCTGACCGTTCTCGCCTGGCCCCGGCGGATCAACTTTCTCGCCGAACAGGCCTCTTTCTTCCGGAGCCACCTTTCCTATGTGTTCAAGCTCAATAAGATCATCCCGAAGAAGGTCCTGTCGAACGATATCCCGAGCCTGAGGGCCATCCGCGACGTCATCAAGCGCAACGGCGTAGTCGCTTTCGCTCCGGAGGGCTTTGCCTCCGTATTCGGTGACAACCAGCCGGCGGTCCCGGGGACGGGCCGTTTCCTGCAGGTATTCGGCATTCCCGTCTATTTCGCATCGCTCCAGGGCGGCTATCTTTCCACCAGTAAACTCACCGATGAGGACCGGCCCGGCAAGTTCTGCGCCCAGCTCCGCCTTCTCTTCACCCCCGAAGACCTGAAGAAGATGACCCCGCTGCAGATTGAGGAGAGAATCAACGAGGTATTCCGCCATGACGACTTCCAGTGGAACAAGGAGCATCACTACGCCTATCAGTCAAAAGAAGGCCTCTGCACCCATCTCGACGATATCTGCTATCGCTGTCCACGCTGCGGCACCGAGTTCGAAATGAAGGCTGAAAAGGATTACATCGAATGCACCCACTGCGGCAACAAGGCCACCATGGACGAATACTACAGCTTCCACAAGGCCTCCCCCGACTGCGTCATCCCGGAATCCCCGACCGCGTGGGAACATCTGGAGCGTCAGGTCATCATCGATGAGATCCGAAAGGATCCGGAGTATTCCTTCTCCGCCAAGGTTCAACTGGGATACATGCCCAACGACCATCTGCTCACGGATTTGAAAACCAGCGAGCCTTGCGGCGAAGGCATCTATACGGTTGACCACAAAGGCGTCCATTACAAGGGGACACGCCACGGAAAAGACTGGAGCTTCGATATGGACTACAACCAGCTCTTCACCTATCCGTCATCCTTTATGCTGGACACCTTCTCCCTGTATGTGGATGATGTGTACTATGATTTCGTCCCGACCGAGAAACGCTGCGCCTCCAAGATTATCATCCTCACCGAGGAGATGCACCGCTACCATGTCAACCGATGGAAAAACTTCCCCTGGTTCGATTATATGTACGAGGGGAAGGAACTGGGGATTGATGTGAAGTCTATTTAAAACTCGAGCCGCCGACGAACTCTCTCAAGAGCGATGTCGAAGGGATTTCCTTGTCCGGCACGGGGATGAAATAGTGGATGAATTTCAGCAGGCGGTGCGCCTCCGAGTACTCGGGACAGTTCTGCGGAACGCTCCGGAGGATCGGTTCGGCGTGGTTCTTAAGTACCGCGAACTCAATGAGATACGCCGAGTTGAACATCACGTCGGCCGTTTCTTGATAGGGATAAATCCACTGGTGTTCGCTGCGGCGGACATTGGGCCACTGGCTGATGGACTCACGCGCCGTGAACGCTCCCTTGTTGTAGTCGCGGACGATGCGGCGCAGCAGCCGGTTGTCACTCGTAGGAATCCAGTTGTGGTTGTCCAGGAGGATCCCCGTCAGGGTGTTGATAAAGATCTTGAATTTGGCTGGTTCGGGGATATCCTTCGTCAGTCCGGGATTTAAAGCATGGATTCCTTCAATGAGAAGGATACTGTCGGGGCCCAGTTTCAAACGCTTGCCGTTGAACTCCCTGAGACCGGTCACGAAATTGTATTCCGGCACCAAAACCTCCTCACCGGCAAGGAGTTTCATGATATCTCCTTCCATCAGGTCATGGTCCACGGTGTCAAAATTATCGAAGTCATAACTGCCGTCCGGGAATTTCGGAGTGTCCACGCGATTGACGAAATAGTCGTCCGTAGACATGGACATGGGCTTGAGTCCGCAGGCCTTGAGCTGGAGGCTGAGCCGCTTGCAGAAAGTCGTCTTTCCGGAAGATGACGGGCCGGTGATGAGAACAATCCGCGTCGGATTCTCTTCCCGGTGATAGCGGCGGTCGATTTCCTCTGCGATCTGGACGATCTTCTTCTCCTGGAGCGCCTCGGCAATCTGGATCAGCTCCGTCGCATGTCCATGCTGGATGGCTTCATTCACGTCCCCTACCGTATTCAGGCCCATGATCATGTTCCAGCGAAGGTTTTCCTTGAAGACCTCATAGGTTTTGGGCTGCTCGACGTAAGTCGCCAGCTCATTGGGATTGGAATAGGACGGAACCCTCAGAAGAAGCCCGTCATAATAGGGCATCAGGGCCCATACCTTCAGATATCCGGTGGAAGGGACCAGCTTTCCATAATAATAGTCCGCCGTGTCGTCCAGGGTGTAATAATCCGTATAGGCTTCGCCGCTGGACTCGAGCAGACGGACCTTGTCGTCGTATCCGGCCTTGCGGAATTCCTTGATGGCGCGGTCAGTCTGGACGTCGTAGCGGTGGAAGGGCTTATCCTGTGCAACAAGCTCTTTCATCCTGTCTTCCAGGAGCTGAAGGTCATCCAGCGTAATGTCTGTCTTGTCGGCCTTGCGCAGGTGACAGAAGTATCCATGGGAGATCGGATGCTCCATATAGAGTTCGCTGCCGGGGAAAACATCCCGCGCCGCCTTGAAAAGCAGAAAACAAAGCGAGCGGCAATAGACTCTCATGCCGCTCGGTTCACGGACATCCAGGAATTCGATGTCCTTATTCTGGTATACCTTGAATTTCAGGCCCTGGGACACATTGTTCACTTTCGCGGACACGATGGGATAGGGGCGTTCGAAATCGAACTCGGTGAGCATCTGGGCGAGGGAGGTTCCTTCCGGGAATTTCAAGGAAGTACGCGTGTTTTTGCAATAAACCTGCAGCATAGGATTAGGATTTAATGCTCGCAAAGGTAGCAATTCCCCATAAAATATGCAAGAGAAATATACAAAAGTCCCCGGTCAGATTGCTCTGATCGGGGACTCGAAGAACGGCGGCTACCTACTCTCCCAACTGGTGGGTCAGTACCATCGGCGTGGGTGAGCTTAACTTCTCTGTTCGGAATGGGAAGAGGTGGATCCTCACCGCTATAACCACCGCAATATAGGACTTGAGAGAAAAGAAT
>JAEEGL011118884.1_pt1 | contig 26035 bp, 23 predicted proteins | sample 9134231 | NCBI WGS metagenome assembly JAEEGL01 (sample SAMN16246548, study PRJNA631951) | gut metagenome | biome: gut microbiome; feature: rumen; material: fiber-attached | host: Bos | place: Iran: Karaj | collected 2018-10 | reverse complement strand
GGCGTACAGCAAGCTGTTTTCTGAAATCCTCGAAGGAATAGAAGGAGTGTGAAGCATAGAATTCCTCGTTATCCTTTCGATGGCTCCGCTCTACCTTGCCATTGTGCCTTGATGTGAACGGCTTGATAAGCTTGGGTTTGATACCGAGCTCATTACAGGTTTTTCAAAGAGCGTGATGCGGTTCGTTCCCGTCGGATTCAGTCGGTTAGTGAACTCAGAGCCGTTATCAGTCTGTACGCACTCGATCGCAGGCTGTTGAATGCGTATGCTTGTTGTTCGCGCGATGCTTCGGGAGAATTTGCTTACAGCAAATTCTCACGGTTCTGAATCAGCTGATAGTTTGACCAAAAAAACAGCACCCATAAAGGGTGCTGTTTTTTTGGTGGAGCTTACCGGATTCAGAACCCTCGCATCGCAGACTGTTGAGTGCGTATGCTTGCTGCGTACGCGATGCTTTGGGAGAATTTGCCAAGGGCAAATTCTCGCGGTTCTGAATCAGCTTCTAAGTTGACCAAAAGAAAACATCCGCATTTGCGGATGTTTTCTTTTGGTGGAGCTTACCGGATTCGAACCGGTGATCTCTACACTGCCAGTGTAGCGCGATAGCCAACTTCGCTAAAGCCCCAAGGCGCTTTTCAAACTGCCTCGCTATTATACGACAGCCAACGGCGTTTGTAAAGCCCCATTTGAAAGTATATTATTGCGGGCGGGGCGCTCCCCCGCCTCCCCCGTTACTCGGCCTTTATCACCACGTCGTCGAGCATTGCCATGACGAGGGGCTGACCCTTGCCGCTGCGGGACTCTATCTTGACCTCTTCGGAATTGACGACGGTTTTGCCGCCGTGCGCTTGCCGGACCGTGATATCACGCGGGGTGGTGACGTGGATGGCGGAGACTATTTCGGTGCCGTTGGAGCCGTTCTTTTTGAAGCCGAAGCAAATGGCGCCCTTGCCGTTCCTGCCCTGCAGATCGTGATCGAATATGAAGCTGCGCTTCATATAGCCGCGGTCGGTGATGGTAAGAAGCTCGCCCTCCTCGGTGACGCTGTGGCCGTAAACGAGGCTGTCGCCCGGCTCCAGCTTTATGCCGTGCACGCCGCCCGTCTGCCTGCCCGTGAGGGGCACGGACGAGGCCTCAAACCTTATGCCCATGCCGCGGCGCGTGACGAGCATTATCGAAAGGTCGGTCTCGTCAAGCACGTACTCGAACGAAACGAGGCGGTCGTCCTTTAAGGTTATCGCCGCAACGCGCTTTGTGCGCGTCAAATACTCCTCGGCGGCGGTGGATTTTACCATGCCGTTTGCGGTGTAGAATATGTATCTGCCCTGCTTTTCGCCGTCTATGAATGAGCCTATCACCTGCTCGCCGCTTTCGACGGGGATGAGCGCGGACAGGTTCGTGGGCTTTGCCGCGGGCTTGGACTCGGGTATGTCGGAGACGGGCAGCGACAGCATAAAGCCCTTGTCCGTTATCATGCGGAGAGTTGCAGACGTGACCGTTTTGTAGACCGCGACTGCGCCGCTCTCCCGGGCAAGCTCGTCCGTAAGCAGCTTTAACGGTATGCGGCGGAGCTTATTCTCCGGCAGCACGAGCACGGCGGCGGGCTCGTCGAGTGTGACGGGCTCGGTCTCCTCGTCGGCGCTCTCCTCGGCGTCGATAAGCTTTGTCCTGCGCGCGTCGCCGTACTTTTGGGCGATCTCCGATAGTTCGTCTATTATGACCGCGTCGAGCTTGCGCTTGGACGAAAGCAGGCCCTGCAGCCTTGCGATGGTCTTTTGCAGGTCCGCATGCTCGCGCTCGATGGCGAGCTGTTCGAGATTCGTCAGCCTTTGGAGCCTTAAATCGAGTATCGCGTCAGCCTGCACGGCGGTGAGCTCGAACCGCTCCATGAGGCCCGCCTTTGCGACCTTGGGCGACTTAGACGCACGGATGAGCGCGATGACCTCGTCGATATTCAAGAGCGCGATCAGCAGACCGTCGAGTATGTGGGCGCGGTGCTTTGCGGCGTCAAGCTCGTACTTGGTGCGCTTTGTGACGACCTCCTCCTGATAGCGGATGTAGTGGTCGATGAGCTCCAGAAGCGAGAGCTGTTTGGGCTTGCCCTCGGCTATCGCCACCATTATAACGCCGAAGGTCTTTTGAAGATCGGAGTATTTGAAGAGCTGCTTTAATACCTTTTGCGCGTCGGCCTCCTTTTTAAGCTCCACCACCGCGCGGATGCCCGTCCTGTCGGACTCGTCCCGTATTGCGGTAACGCCCGAGAACGCGGCCTTTTTATCCTGCACCAGCTTCAATATGCCCTCCAGGGCGCGGGCCTTGTTCACCTGGTACGGGAACTCGGTCACGACTATGAGCTTTTTGCCGTTCTTCAGCTCCTCGATATGGGTCTTGGCGCGGTTTATGAGCTTGCCGCGCCCCGTGGCGTAGGCGTTCCGTATCTCGTCGGATCTTAAAATGTAGCCGCCCGTCGGAAAGTCCGGACAGGGGATTATCTTCATTATTTCGTCGAGGGATATCCTGGGGTCCCTTCCCCTTGCGAGAACGGCGTCTATCGCCTCGCGCGGGTTATGCGTGGGGATGGACGTGGTAAGACCCACCGCTATGCCGTTTGCGCCGTTTATGAGAAGGTTCGGGAATCTGCCCGGGAGCATCTCGGGCTCCTTCAGCGTGTCCGAAAAATTAAGACAGAACCTGACGGTGTCCTTGTCAATATCCCGCACCATGTCCATGGCGGCGGGCGCCATCCTGACCTCGGTATAACGCATTGCCGCCGCGGAGTCGCCGTCTATCGAGCCGAAGTTGCCCTGACCGTCGACAAGGGGCAGACGCATATTGAAATCCTGCGCCATTCGCACCATTGCGTCGTACACGGAGGAGTCGCCGTGCGGGTGGAATTTACCCAGACAGTCGCCGACTATTCGGGCGGACTTCCTGTAAGGCTTGTCGGGCGTGTTGCCCAGCTCGAGCATGGTGTAGATTATCCTGCGCTGGACGGGCTTCAAGCCGTCCTCCACGCGGGGAAGCGCCCTTTCGAGTATGACGTGCTCGGCGTAGGGGAGCATGGAATCGTGCATAACGTCGTCCATGCTGACTACGTTGAAGGTTTCGGTGCTCCTGTCAAAGCTCAGTTGGTCGTTGTCCTTTTTTCTGCCTGCCATCTGTTACCCCCTGATTTCGGCGATCGCGCGGGCGCGGTCCTCTGCCCTGAACACCGCGCTGCCCGCGACGAGCACGTTTGCCCCCGCGTCGCGACAGAGCGCCGCCGTCTGCGGGTTCACGCCGCCGTCGACCTCGATATCGAGCTTGATGCCGCGGCGGAGAGCCATGTTCCTGACGGCCTCGATCTTGCGAAGCGCGGAGGGGATGAACTTTTGCCCGCCGAAACCGGGATTGACGCTCATTATAAGAACCATGTCCGCGTCGTCCAGAAGGTACTCTATCTCACACTCCGGTGTGGCGGGGTTAAGCGCGACGCCGGCCTTTTTGCCGAGCGAGCGGATAAGCTGCAGCGTCCTGTGGGCATGGGGATCCGCCTCGCGGTGGACCGTGATGACGTCCGCGCCCGCCTGTGCAAACTCCGGGACCCATTTTGCGGGCTCAGCCACCATGAGGTGCGCGTCGAAAACGAGCTTTGAAGCGGATCGCACCGCCTTTACAACGGGCGCGCCGAAGGTGATATTGGGCACGAAATGCCCGTCCATAACGTCAAGATGCACCCAATCCGCGCCGAGGGATGAAAGAGAAGCCACCTCCTCGCCGAGGCGTGAAAAATCCGCCGAGAGAACGGACGGCGCCACCAGGATCCTGTCAGTCATATTTGTGCCTCCTTGCTTCTATCGCATCTGAAGCGATCTTCTTATAGCGTTCGTATCTTTTCGGGTCTATGCGCCCCTCCGCGACGGCGGCCTTTACCGCACAGTCCGGTTCGGAAAGATGCATGCACCCGGTAAACTTGCATCCGCCCTCACGCACGAATTCGGGGTAGAGCGCGGGTATCTCCTCCGGCTCAAGCGGCACGGACTCCAGCATCGAGAAGCCCGGCGTATCGGCGATGAGCCCGCCGGCGGGGGTGGGTATGAGCTCCGCATGGCGCGTGGTATGGCGGCCGCGCTCCGTTTTTTGAGAGAGCTCGCCCGTTTTGAGCGAGAGGCCCAGAAGCGCGTTTATAAGCGACGACTTGCCGACGGCCGACTGCCCCGCAAACGCGGCGGTCTTGCCCGCGGCAAGCTCGGAGAGCGCGTCAAGCCCGAAGCCCGTTTCGGCCGAGACCTCGACAACCTTGGCCGCGTCTGCGTACTGAGCGGCTATCGCGGCGGCCTCCGGGGTCACGCCGCCGTCGCATTTGTTGATGACCACGATAGGCTCTATCCCCTGCCTGCGGCAGTAGAGAAGGAGCTTGTCCGCAAGCTCCAGATCCGGAGCCGGCTCCGATGCGGAAACGCAGATGAGCAGGCAGTCGACGTTGGCGAGCGCGGGTCTTAAAAGCTCGCTGCGGCGCTCCAGGATGCGCTCCATAAAGCCCTCGCCCCTTTTGCCCGGCGAGAACACCACGTCGTCGCCCGGCAAGGGCGTTTGCCCGAGCTTGCGGAAAAGACCGCGCGCTTTAAGTGTAAAGCGCTCGCCGTTTTCCGTCAGTACGGTGTAAAAACCGCCGACGCCCTTTATTATCTTGCCCTGTTTTTGCCTATCCAAGCCTGCGCCCCTTATTCGAAGCTGCGGACGAAGGTCTTTTCGACCTCGCCGTTTACGTAGAGTATGCAGGTGAAACTGCCCTGCTCCCAGAACCTGCCGGTAAACGGTATGGGGTAAGTGCCGGCAGACTTGATCTGCTGATCGTAAAGCTGTACCTCGCCGTAGGGAGAAACGACGGTCACGACTATCTCGTTGTTTTCGGCGGTCAGCGTGACGTTCTCGGAGAACTCCGCCTTATGCTCGCCGATATGTTCGGAGTAGATATAGACCTGCGCGGTGACAAGGCCCGTCGGTATGTCGGTGCCCGCCTCGGGGGATTGGAGGACGACCTCCATGTCTTCGGCGTCAATGCCGCCCTTGCCCTGATCCATGGGCACGAAGCGGTAGTTCGTTATGTTGGCTGCGGCAAGCAGCTCCGCCGCCTCGGCTATGTCGCGCCCGACAAGATCGGGCATGCGGCCGGTGGCCTGCGTTTCGCTGCTGACGGTTATGGCAACGCTGTCGCCCGCCATTACGGTCTCGCCGGGATTGAGCGACTGCGAAAGCACTGTGCCCGGAACGGCGGTATCGACGACGTAGTCTATATGCGGATCGAGGCTGAGACCCGACGCCTCGAGCAGACGCCTTGCCTCGGCAACGGTCTTGCCGAGAAGGTCCGGAACGCTTACGGTCTCGTCGCCCGTGCTGACGGTAACGCGGATGACCGCGCCCGGCTTTGCCTTGGTCTGCGCTTCGGGATCCTGCCTGCACACCTCGCCCGCGGGGTATTCGTCGGAGGGCTCGCGCCCTGTCACCTCAAGCTCGAACCCGCGGTTTGCGGCGTATTCGGCTGCGGCCTGCTCGGTATAGCCCAGGAAGCTTGGCACCTTGGCGTACTCGGAGCCGCTGCCGGACAGCGACACAATGAAAAGCACCGCAAAGCCCGTGATTATGCCGAGCACCACCGCAAATATCGCGGCGTGAGCCAGACGCTCCCGCGTGAAGAAGGGACGCCTGACGCCCTCTTCGGGGACTATGCTCTTTTCGACCTCGGTGCTCTTTATTCGCGCGAACCTCGAAAGCGGATAGCGCAGCGCCTTTTTAAGGTCGCGCCGCAGGTCGTCCGCAGAAGCGTAGCGAATGCTCCTGTCCTTTGCGGCGGCGCGCGCCACAACGTCGCTCAGCGCGACGGAAACGGACTCGTTCGCCTGCTTTAAGGGCTTCATCTGCTCGTTGATATGCTTTAAGGCTATCTGCACGGCGTTGTCGCCCGTGAAGGGGACGGAGCCGGACAGCATTTCGTAGAGCATAACGCCCACGGAGTAGATGTCGGTCTGCGCGTCCACGGCCTCGCCTTTGGCCTGCTCGGGCGAGATATAGTAAACTGAGCCCAGCGCCTCGTTGCCGGTATAGGTCTTGGTGGCGGAGCCGGTGAACTTGGCAATGCCGAAGTCCGCAAGCTTTATGACGCCGGAGTCGGTTATCATTATGTTCTGAGGCTTTACGTCGCGGTGGATAAGACCCATCCTGTGCGCGTGGGAAAGCCCGTCGAGCACGTCGCAGGCGATGGACACGGCACGGCGCGCGGGAAGGCGCTTTTCCTCATCCATAAGCTCGCGCAGGGTGCGCCCGTTGATGTATTCAAGCACCAGATAGTGCGCGTCGCCCTCGCTGCCCATGTCGTAAAGCGCAACGATATGCTCGTTTTTGAGGTTGACCATTGCCTGCGCTTCAAGCCGGAGCCGTCTTAAATACAGCGGGTCGTTGCTGTACTCCTGCTTCATTATTTTTATGGCGACGGTCCGCTGCTCCCTGAGGTCGAAGCCGCGGTAAACGTCGGCCATGCCGCCAGAGCCGACCTTTTCGATTATTTCATATCTGTCGTTTAAGACCCTTCCCGTCATAGCCCGGCCTCCTCGTTGCGGACCAGCACCACGGTGATATTGTCGGTGGAACCGCGGGCAAGCGCGAGCTCGGTCAGATTATCGCAGCAGTCCAGAAGATCGGGACAGCCGCGCATTATGCGCTCGATATCGGCGTCGTTCACCGCGCCGCAGAGCCCGTCGGAGCAGAGCAGAAGCGTGTCGCCCTTGCGCCACGACTTGACGGCGACGTCCGCCTTTTCAAAGCGGGAGGTGCCGATGGCGCGGGTGACGAGATTGCGCTGAGGATGCTCCATGGCCTGATCCTCGGTGATGAGCCCGGAGGAGACCAGCTCCTGAACGTAGGAGTGGTCCATTGTGACGCGGCGCATGCGCATACCGTCGAAATGGTAAAGCCTGCTGTCGCCGATGTTGGCGACGGTGTACCTGTCGGGCGCGAGCAGCGCCATGACGACCGTGGTGCCCATGCCGGTGTAGCGGTCGTCGTGCAGGGACGCCTCGTACACCGCTCGGTTGGCGTCGTTGATGGCCTGGCGCAGGAGCGTCATACCGCTCATGCCGGACTCGGCGCGGTTGACGTAGCGGACTATACGCTCGATGGCCTTGCTTGACGCGACCTCGCCCGCGCGGTGGCCGCCCATGCCGTCGGCGACTATCACCATGGGTATCTCGCCCTCGGCGGGGACGTAAAATGAATCCTCGTTATGTTTTCTTAAGCCCGTATCCGAGCGGTAGGCATATATCATACGCCCTCCTCCTTTTGTGTGGCGATGTGTTTGTTGCGAAGCTGCCCGCACGCGCCGTCTATGTCGGTGCCGAGCTCGCGGCGGACGGTGGCGGAGATGTGCAGCCTTTCAAGCAGAGCGGCAAACGCGGCCGCCCTTTTGCGCGTGACCCCGGCAAGGCGCCTTTCCTTGACGCTGTTCAGCGGGATGAGGTTGACGTGGCAGTTGAGCCCGCGCAGCAGGTGCGCAAGCTCGTGCGCGTGCTCGTCGGTGGAATTGACGCCCTCGATAAGAGCGTACTCGAATATCACCCTGCGGCCCGTCGTATCGGCATAATGCTTTGCGGCGGGGATAAGCTCCTTCAGCGAATACGCATTTGCGATGGGCATCGTTTTGCGGCGAAGCTCGTCAGTTGGCGCGTGCAGCGAGATGCACAGCGTTATATGCGGCGCGTCCTCGGTGAAGGAGTATATCCTGGGGACTATGCCGCAGGTGGAAACGGATATGTTCCTGGGGCTTATGCCCAGACCGTCTGCGGCGGTGGCGCGGCGCAGAAAGCGCAGCGTGTTGTCGTAATTGTCGAGCGGCTCTCCGCAGCCCATCATGACTATGTTGGTGACGGTGCGTTTCCTGCCCTCGGGCGCGGGGACGAATGCCTCCGCCGCCGTGACCTCGGAGAGCATCTCGCCGGCCGTCAGATCGCGCACCTTGCCGTTGAGCGTGGAGGCGCAGAACGCGCACCCCATGCGGCAGCCGACCTGACTTGAAATGCAGAGCGTGTTGCCGTAGGAATAGCTCATCAGCACGCCCTCGACTATATTCCCGTCGTCGAGCTCGTATAAAAACTTGCGCGTATCGTCCCTGTGGGAGCGTTTGCATTCGATTATCCTTGCCCCGCCGAAGGGCAGCCCGGCAAGCTTTGCGCGAAGCGAAGCGGGCAGGTTCGTCATGCCCTCAGGGCGCACCCCGCGCGCAAGCCACTCAAGCGTCTGCCTGGCTCTGAACGCGGGCTCGCTGAGCTCTGCCATAAGAAGCCTCAGCTCCTCCAGATCCATTGATGCAAGGTCGTGTTCCATTAAAGCTTCCTTTCGAGCTTTGCTATGAAAAAGCCCTCGGTCCCGTCAACGTGCGGGAAGAGGCGGATGCGCCCCTTATCGCCGCGCCCGCGCAGCCCCTCGGGAAGAAACTCCCCGAGCGGCACGAGAGTAAAGCCTGCGTGTTCATCTGTAAAGCGTTCTATGACCCGCTCGTCCTCGCGGCGCGAGAGCGTGCAGGTGGAATAAACGAGAGCGCCGCCCGGTCTGACGCAGCGGGCGCAGGCGCTGAGGATGGCGTACTGCAGCTCTGCCAGCGCGTCTATGCCGGAGTCGGTGCGTCTGAAAACGGCCTCGGGCTTGGAGCCTCCGCCGAGCCCCGAGCAGGGGGCGTCGACCAGCACCGCGTCGAACGCGCTCTCATACTGCGGGTCGAACACCGTCGCGTCGCGCACCTTGATATCCGCCTTGACCGCGCCGAGGCGCGCAAGCGTTTCGCGTATAAGCTCCGCCCTGTGCGGATGAAGCTCGAACGCCGTGATGCTGCCCGTGCGCTCCATGAGGTCGGCGATAAAGGCGGTCTTCCCGCCGGGCGCGGCGCAGGCGTCGAGCACGCGCATGCCGGGGCGGACGCCGAGGCATTTGCAGGCGAGCATGGCGCTCTCCGACTGGACGGTGAATGCGCCTGCCTTGAAGAGCGCGTCCTCGGCAAGCCCGGGAAAACGCTCCGCCGTGAAAGCGCCGGGCACGAGCGCGCTTCTATGAAAGGGCACGCCGAGCAAAGCAAGATGGGCTTCAAGCTCCTCGGGCGTATGCGGGTACACGGGACGAAGGCCGATCCCCGCTGCGCGGTTCGTCAGCATATCGGAGGTGAAATCCTCGCCGTAATCGGCTATGTACTCCCGAACCATAAAATCGGGACAGCCCGTCAAAACGCAGAGCCTTTCGGCGGCGTCGGCGGGCAGCTCCGGCAGGGAGCCTTCGTGCACGGCGCGGGAAAGGCTGCGCATGACTCCGTTCACATAGCCCGAGAGCGGGGCCTTGCCGATCTGCTTTGTAAGGGCGACGGCGCGCGAGCAGACGGCGTGGTCCGGGGTCTGCATAAAGAAGAGCTCCGTTGAAAACAGCCTTAGAATGCCGCGCACCTTTGGCTGAACGCGCCCCTTTGCAAACGCCGAAAGCATATAGTCGCAATAGCTCATATGCTCGAGCGCGGTGTAGACGAGCGCCGTAATGCGGGCGGCTGACGCGCGGTCGGCGCCCCTTAGCCCGTCCTTTAAGGCGAGGTTTGCGTATGCATCCTCCTCCGTAATGCGAAGGAATATTTCAAGCGCGGTCCTGTCGGCGTTCATTGCCCCGCCACAAGGCCCAGAAGCCTTTTGCTGTTGAGAGCCGCCTTGGCCTCCATGCGCTTGGAGCCGGCAAACTGCAGTTCCCTGACCTCGATAAGCGCGTCGGCGCATTTGATAAACAGCCCGCGTTTGGGGTCCGCTATGACGCAGGCGCCGTTCGGAGCCTCTGGCATGAAGGGGGTATCCCCCGCCGTTTCGGCGGTTTTCCAGACCTTAACGGTCTGGCCCGCGAGCACGGTGAACGCGCCCGGCGCGGGGTTCATGCCGCGGACGAGACAGTGCACCTCATGCGCGGTCTTATTGAAATCGATGCGGGCCATCTCCTTTTTTATCATGCCGCAGCGCGTGGCAAGCGCCTCGTCCTGCGGGGTGCGGATGAGCCTGCCGTCCGTCAGCGCGTCGACCGTTTCGATAAGAAGGTCGGCGCCCATCTCGGCAAGCCTCGAATAAAGCTCGCCCGCTGTCTCGTCGGGGCCGATCGCGGTCTCCCTTTTCAGGAGCACGTCCCCGGTATCGAGGCCTATATCGGTCATCATGGTAGTGACGCCCGTGACGCGCTCGCCGTTTATGACCGCCCACTGAATGGGCGCGGCGCCGCGGTACGCGGGCAGAAGGCTGCCGTGCACGTTGACGCAGCCGAGCATGGGCACGGCGAGGTTTTCGGCGGACAATATCTGCCCGAAGGCGGCCGTCACCATAAGCTCGGGGCAGACCCCGCGCAGGGCGGAAACGCCCTCGGGGCAGCGTATGCGCTCGAATTGGTAAACCGGCAGGCCGAGCTCCAACGCGAGCTTTTTGACGGGCGGCATCACCAACGAATGCCCCCTGTCGCGCGGACGGTCTGGCTGGGTGAAAACGCTGAGCTCATGCCCCGCGTCAAACAGCCTTTGAAGCGAGGGGAGCGCAAATTCGGGCGTGCCGAGAAATGCTATCCTCATGCCTTACTCCTCGCTGTACCCCTCGGGGGTGGGCACGACAAGCTCCTTGTAGACCCTGCCGTCAAGATGGTCGCACTCGTGCAGCATGGCGCGGGCAAGCAGCCCCTCGCCGCGCATCTCAAACGGGACGCCGTACCTGTCGAACGCGCGCATCACGGCGACGTTCGGCCTTACGACCCAGCCCTGCTCGTCGGGGAACGAAAGACAGCCCTCCATACCGGCCTGCTCGCCGGAGGTCTCGATTATTTCGGGGTTCACGGCCTCGATAAGCTCGTCGCGGCCCTCGCTGCAGTCGATAACGACCACGCGGCGCAGCACGCCCACCTGGGGCGCGGCAAGCCCCACGCCGTCTGCGGCGTACATGGTATCGGCCATGTCGTCAAGAAGCTGATGCAGCTTTTCGTCAAAAGACTTGACGGGTTTTGAGACCTTATAGAGGACTTCCGCCTCTCCTGTTTTGATTATCCTTTTTGCCATATTACCTCCAACGCCCTCAAAGGGCATAGTAACTTCATATTAATTCACGGTATTATACCACAAAAACGGGCGGCAATAAAATATATAAGTTGTGTTTTTGCCGCCGCGCACGGAAATAATTGCGGGTTTTCTCCCCTTTTGCGGCAAAACAGGCAAAGCATGGTTTTGTTTCCACAAAGTAATCGGGTTTTTGATGTTGATAATTCGGGGGTTTTCCTGTATAATCCCCGTTAAAGAGATCCAAAGGAAGGAGCTGTGCGACAAAAGGATGAGTGATAACAGCAAAAAAAGCCTGCCCGTCGTGGTTTTAAGGGGCATCGTTGCGATGCCGTACGTTATGATGAGCTTTGATATAGGCAGGCCCGAGAACGCCGCCGCCGTGGACGCCGCGGCGGGCGCGGACAGCCGCGTGATAATACTGTGCAGAAGGAACGCGAAGGGCTCCGACACGCCCGAGCTTTACAGCTTTGGCTGTATATGCGGCATAAGCAAGATCATAAAGCTGCCCGAGGGGAACGCAAGGGTGTTCTGTGAGGGACAGACGCGCGTACATATCGACGCATTCATACAGGAATCGCCTTTTCTCCGCGCCGAGTACGGGGAGCATATCGATATGCCCTGCACGAACTTTGAGGAGGCCTCGACGCTGCGCCAGATGATCTCGCGCAAGTTCGGCGAGTTTTCGTTTGGCGACGGCAAAACGCCCATTAAAAACGTGGTGTCCTCTATCGAGTCCATAGCCGACGACATACGCTACGTATACAGCGTGGCGAACATTGTGCTGCAGCGGCCCGAGGACAGGCAGCGCTTCATCGAGCAGGAGGATCAGTCGGCAAGGTGCCTTGACCTTTTGACCGTGATGAGCCGCGAGGCGGAGTTTGCCAAGCTGATGAAAAAGATAGACGGCGAGGTAAAGAAGGCCGTCGAAAAGAACCAGCGCGACTACTTCCTGCGGGAGCAGATAAAGGCCATACGCAAGGAGCTGGGCGAGGACGAGGCTTCGGAGGCGGACGAGTTCCGCGAGAAGCTGAAAAACAAGGCGCTGCCCGACGACGTGCGCGAGCGTATCTCCCGGGAAATAGAGCGTTTTTCGACATTGCCCGCAGGCTCGCACGAGATGCCCAGTATGCGTACGTTCATAGAGTGCGTGCTGGACCTGCCCTTCTCGGAGGAGAGCCGTGACAACCTTGACGTTGCAAACGCCCGCGCGATACTCGACCGCGACCATTACGGGCTTGAGAAGGTAAAGGAGAGGGTATTGGAGCACCTTGCCGTGGCGCAGCTTACCGGCAAGGTGAACGGGCAGATAATCTGCTTCGTCGGCCCGCCGGGCGTGGGCAAAACGTCCATTTCGTCGTCCATTGCCGAGGCGCTCGGGCGCAGATTCGTGCGCATGAGCCTGGGCGGCATAAAGGACGAGGCCGAGATACGCGGACACAGGCGCACCTATATTGGCGCTATGCCCGGCAGGATAATCGCAGCCATGCGCACCGCGGGCACGGTGAACCCGGTACTGCTCTTTGACGAGATAGACAAGCTCTCGAAGGACTATCAGGGCGACCCCTCCGCCGCGATGCTGGAGGTTTTGGACAGCGCGCAGAACTTTGCGTTCCGCGACCATTTCCTTGAAATGCCGTACGACCTGTCGAAGGTCATGTTCATAACGACCGCGAACAGCCTTTACGACATACCCGGCCCGCTGCGCGACAGGATGGAGATAATCGAGGTGCCCAGCTACCTTGCAAACGAAAAGGTGCATATAGCCTGCCGCCACCTTATACCCAAGCAGCTTGAAAAGCACGGGCTTAAAAAGTCCATGCTGACGATACCCGAAAGCACCGTTGAGACCATAGTCGCGGAGTACACGCACGAGGCGGGAGTGCGCTCGCTCGAGCGGTGCATCGCCGCCGTGTGCCGCAAGGCCGCCTGCGATATAGCCTCCGGCAAAAAGCGCGTGCGCGTGGGCGCCGCCAAGCTGCGCGAGTACCTGGGCGTGCCCAAGTACGAGGAGAGCCCCATTGAAAAGAACCCCGCGATAGGCCTTGTAAACGGCCTTGCATGGACCGCCGTGGGCGGCTCCACCATGGAAATAGAGGTGGAGGCCATGAAGGGGACCGGCCAGCTTCAGCTTACCGGCAAGCTGGGCGACGTGATGCAGGAGAGCGCCAAGGCCGCGCTGACCTATATCCGCGCGCACTCGGCCGAGCTCGGCCTGGCCGACGGGTTTATGCAGAACACCGACGTGCACATACACGTTCCGGAGGGCGCCGTGCCCAAGGACGGGCCTTCGGCGGGCATAGCCCTGCTCACCGCCGTGACGAGCGCCCTGACCGGCATACCCGTTAAGGCCGCGCTTGCCATGACGGGCGAGATAACCCTGCGCGGACGGGTGCTTGCGATAGGCGGTCTGCGCGAAAAGCTGCTTGCCGCCGTGCGCGCCGGCGTGACCTGCGTGCTGGTGCCCGAGTCCAACCGCAAGGACGTTGAGGAGGTGCCCGCCGAGATCACCGAGAAGCTGACCCTGCATTACGTGCGCGAGGCGCACGAGGTATTGGAGCTTGCCCTTGTACGCAAGCCCGAAAAGCGCGCCCCCTCCCCCGCCATGTTCGTGCAGGGCGACTGCGCAAAGCCGATCGGCGCAGGCGCGTAAATTGATTCGATCCCGCCCCCGGCTTTGCCGGGGGCGAACCGGACGACCCGACTGAACAGTACAACCTCATTTTGGCGATAGACGCCAGGAAGTACGAAGCAAAACTGCTGAGCGCCGTGTTCACGGGCGGCAGAGTAGTATATACAGAGGACGGAATGATGGTGATAGATGAAGGGAACGGTGTTGAGATCACGTATGTCAAAACCACGCATTATCAGGGGCAGCCCTGATCATCCGCTTCGGCTGCCCATCAAACGGATCCCCGCAGCGGCTTCCGCCGCGAATGCTGCCCGGGGGTCCGTTTTTTTGCCCAAAATATATCCTACCAAAACGCTTGGAATTGTTGACAGAGGGCTTTTGCGGTGTTACAATACAAATACCAAGTGAAACGGTAGGAATTGTTTATGATGCTTTCGACCAAGGGAAGGTACGGCCTAAAAGCGATAGTCGATATCGCGCTGGAGTACGGGAACGGGCTCGTTTCCGTAACGCGGCTTGCCGAAAAGCAGGGCGTGAGCGAGGCCTACCTTGAGCAGCTTATCGCCTCACTTAAAAAGGCGGGGCTTGTAAGCTCCGTGCGCGGCGCGGCGGGCGGCTACACGCTTGCGCGTGCGCCCGAGGATATCTCGGTCTATGAGGTGCTGCGCGCGCTTGAAAAGACCACCGCGATAGTCGACTGTGTGGGCACCGAGGGCAGCGGGTGCAAAAACGCCTGCTCATGCTCCGCCCGTCCGCTGTGGCTTAAGCTGCAGGGCAAAATAGACGACGTACTTCGCACGACCACCGTCAAGGATATGGCGGATGATTATATAACTCAGATGGAAAGGGGCCTGTAAAGGCCGGAGGAACAGCATGAAAAGGATCTATCTTGACAACGCGGCTACTACAAAGCTTACTCCCGCAGTGTTTGAGGCGATGACGCCCTACATGACGGAGATATACGGCAACCCGTCCAGCCCCCACTATTTCGGGCAGCAGGTCGCCGCGGCGATAGACAAGGCAAGGCATCAGGTCGCCGCCGGGATCGGCGCGGACGCGGGCGAGATAATATTTATGAGCGGCGGCACCGAGGCCGACAATATGGCGATACGCGGCATTGCGGAGCGTTACAGCTCCCGCGGGAAGCATATAATCACCACGGCGGTGGAGCATCACGCCGTGCTGCACACCTGCAAGCTTTTGGAGAAGCATGGCTATGAGGTGACCTATCTGCCCGTTGACGAGTACGGCAGGGTGACGGTGGACCAGGTGCGCGAGGCGATACGCCCCGACACGGTGCTTGTGACCGTGATGTTTGCAAACAACGAGGTCGGCACCATTATGCCCATACCCGAGATCGGCGCGCTGTGCCGCGAAAAGGGCGTGTTCTTCCACACCGATGCGGTGCAGGCGGTGGGGCACCTGCCCATAGACGTGAAGGCCATGAACATAGACATGCTTTCGATGTCCGCGCATAAGTTCCACGGCCCCAAGGGCGTTGGCGCGCTGTACGTCAGAAAGGGCATTATGCTGCCCGCGCTGATCCAGGGCGGCGCCCAGGAGCGCAACCGCAGGGCCGGCACCGAGAACGTGCCCGGAATAGTCGGCATGGGCAAGGCCATGGAGCTGGCGGTGGAGAACCTTGATGAGAGCGCCGCAAAGATGATCCGTCTTCGCGACAGGCTCATACACGAGCTTCCCGAGAGGATACCCGAGATAAAGCTGAACGGGCATCCCACGGACAGGCTGCCCAACAACGTGAACTACTCCATCAAATACATCGAGGGAGAGTCGATACTGCTTATGCTCGACCTGAACGGGATAGCTGCTTCAAGCGGCTCCGCCTGCACGAGCGGGTCGCTCGACCCCAGCCACGTGCTGCTTGCGATGGGCCTGACGCACGAGGTCGCGCACGGGTCCGTACGCATGACCCTGTCGGAAGAGACCACCGAGGAGGACGTGGAGTACGTGCTTGACGTACTGCCCCGCGTAGCCGAAAGGCTGAGGCGCATGTCCCCCCTGTACCACGGTTAACAAGGAATTTTTAAGGAGGCAAATTATGTACAGCGAAAAGGTATTGGACCATTTCCAGAACCCCCGCAACATGGGCGAGATCGAAGGCTATAACGGCATGGGCATGGTGGGCAACGCCAAGTGCGGCGACATCATGCAGATGTTCATCAAGGTCAACGACGAGGGCATCATCGAGGACGTAGGCTTTAAGACCTTCGGCTGCGGCGCGGCCGTTGCGACCAGCTCCATGGCGACCGAGATGATAAAGGGCAAGTCCGTTGACGAGGCGCTTGAGCTTTCAAACGCCGCCGTCGTAGAGGCCCTGGAGGGGCTGCCCCCCGTAAAGATCCACTGCTCCGTGCTGGCGGAGGAGGCCGTTAAGGCCGCCGTTGAGGATTACCGCAGCAGGCAGGCCGAGAAAAAGTCCGAATAATCCATGCTCGAATACCGAGAATTCACACCCGAGGCGATGGCGGAACTGAAACCGTTCATCGCCTTGCAGCGTTTCAGGAGCAACGATTATACCGTGAACGGGCTGTATATGTGGCGCGATTACTTCGGCGCAAGGTTTGCCGTGACGCACGGCATGCTGGTGACCGTTTACGATTTTGAGGGCGGCTCGCCCTACTACACATACCCCGTTGGACCGGGCAGCGAGGACGAAGCTTTGGAGGAGATACGCCGCGACGCGCGCGAGCGAAAAAACCGCCTTCGTTTTTGCTGCGTGCCGAAGGAGAAAGCAGAAAAGCTCGCTGCGTTTTTCGGCCCGCCCAAGCTTATCGAGGCCCGCCGCGAATGGGCGGACTACCTTTACCCCTATGAGAATTTCCTTGGCTATCACGGGAAAAAGCTTACCACTCAGCGCAACCACTGCAACCGTTTTTTGCGCGACAACCCGGACATGGAATACGTCGCGCTGACGCGCGAAAACGCCGGGGAAGCCAAGGCCTTTTTGCGGGAGCATGAGGACGTCTTCAAAAAGCACGACCCCATGGTGGAGGAGGACTATAACAAATGCTTCGACGTGCTGGATCATTTTGACGGGTTCGGCTTTACCGGAGGCATGCTGAAGGCCGGCGGGAGGGTCGTGGGGCTGACCGTGGGCGAGGCGTTGGACGACACGCTGTACGTACATATAGAAAAGGCGCTCGCCTCCGTCAGCGGGGTCTACCCCATGCTTGCGCGGCTTTACGCCGAGGCAAACGCACGGCCGGAGCTTCGCTACATCAACCGCGAGGACGACTCCGGCGACGCGGGCCTGCGCCACTCCAAGACGGAATACAGGCCGATAGAGCTTATAGACAAGTTCGTGATGGAGTTTTAACGAAAACGAAGGTATAAAAAAAGCCGGAGCTTCGCCCCGGCATAAAGCCTTTATTTACTGGCCCGCGGCCCTGTAAACGTTTTCGGTATGCTCGACGTCGGGCAGGTTGCCGACGTGCGAGGTGCAGCCGTCGAAGAACAGGCAGACGTGACCGTCCATGCCGTTATCGGGTACTGTGGAGGCGCCGTGAGGCCAGCACTGTATGGAGGCGGCGACGTCGCGCCCATCCATGCGAACGAGAACGGGGCGCTTAAGATAGTTGTACTCCGACCCGCAAATGGCCTTGAAGCCCTCGAGCGCTTCCTTTGAGGCGGGCTCCATCTCCGCGTGGTTCTCGCCGCCCGTATAGACCAGCTCAAACGTCGAGCCCGTGTAACAGTCGGTAATGACGTAGGTACGGCCGGGGGTCATCTGCCCCTTCAGGGTGGCCCACGGGACTATCTCGCCCGTTTTGACGAGCGTGGCGGAGCCGTGCTTGGGGCCGGACGGTATGGACACGCCGCCGAGCGAAACGCGGCGCGCGTCGTATTTGAAGAGCAGATCCATGCACTCGGCGTTCATGCGCCCGTCAGCCTGCATCTCATACCCCGCCTCGCGGTAGGCGGTCTGGAACGCCTTAACGGCGTTGACCGTCATGGACTTATACGACCCGGTGGGTTTGAAGTTAAGATAACCAAGCTCGCGCAGGCGCATCTGCACGCGCACGACGGAAGCCCCGGTGGAGTTTTTGTCAAGCACGCCGCCGGAAGCCAGGGCACGCTGCGGCGGATCCACGCACAGCAGCAGCGCCGTCAAAGCAATTAATACTGCGATCACTCGTTTCATAAGCACAGTATACACCCAAAAGGCGGATTTGTCATCAATTATTTTCGGTCGGGCGCACTTGAAATAACCGCGGCGCCGTACTATAATACTACAGTAAACCGAACGGAGGCTTTGCAATGAGGCATATTCCCAACATACTTTCGTGCATCAGGATAGCTCTGGTGTTCGTGTTCGTTTATTTTTTTGTCAAGCAAAACTATCTGCCCTGCATGATAATCTACGTTTCAGCCTTTGCTACGGACGTTCTGGACGGGTTCCTTGCGCGCAGGTTCAACTGGATATCGAATTTCGGCAAGCTCGTCGACCCGCTCGCTGATAAGCTCATGCTGCTTACGGCGCTCGCCTGCCTCGTTGCGGCGGGCAAGTTCCCCATCTACCTTTTGGCGGTGATCGTCGCAAAGGAGCTTTTGATGATAATCGGCGGGTACATACTCCTTAAAAAGAAAAAGGTTACGGTCTACGCCGACTTTTGGGGCAAGGCCGCGACGGGGCTTTTCGTGGCGTCGGTCACTCTTGCGCTCGTCAACCTGGCCTTTGGCGAGTTCATACCCGGCTGGATACTGACCGTGCTGTTTGTGGCGGCGATCGCCGTGAGCCTGACCTCGATGTTCCACTATGCCTATATGGGCGGGTTCATCGGAAAAAAATACAGGGAGCACAACGCCTACGAAGAGCCGAAGGAGACCGGCGGACAATCGAAGTAAACTTTTCGCCCCCAACCGAATAGTATAGAGCAACAATCTTTTTGGAGGTCTTATGAAAAGGATCGTTGCTCTTTTTGTTGCCGTTCTTTTGGCGGGGACGCTGCTTTGCGGCTGCGCTTCGCACGGGACGGAGCTCAGACACGTCGTGCTGAACGAGGTCACGCGGTCGGTTTTTTACGCGCCGCTCTACGCCGCGGCGTCGCAGGGGTTTTTCGAGGATGAGGGCCTGGAGCTTGAGATAGTGACGGGCGGCGGCAGTGACGCCAGTATGACGGCGCTTTTGGCGCACGAGGCGGACTTTGCGCTGATGGGGCCGGAAACGGGCGTGTACGTTGTGAACGAGGGCAAGAAGGATCATCCGATGGTGATAGGGCAGCTTACAAAGCGCGACGGATCGTTCCTTATTTCAAGGGAGCCCGCCGAGGATTTCTCATGGGAGCAGCTCAGGGGCAAGTCGGTGATCGCGGGAAGAGTAGGCGGTATGCCCTATATGACGCTGATGTGGGTGCTGAACAAGAACGGGCTGACCCCCGGAAAGGACGTTGAGATAGAGACGGGCATTCAGTTCAATCTGATGGGCGGCGCTTTTGAGGGCGGCACAGGCGACTACGTAACGCTGTTTGAGCCGACGGCGACGGCCTTTCAAAAGAACGGCTCGGGCTATATCGCGGCGAACATAGGGCTTGAATCCGGCGAGGTGCCGTACACGGCGTTTATGACCACGCCGGAGATACTGAGAGACGACCCGGAGCTGGCGGCGGCGTTCATCCGCGCGATAGCACGCGCGCAGAAATGGGTGTGGGCGGCGGACGATAACGAGATAGCAAGGGCGATGGCGCCTTTCTTCCCCGACAGCAGCGAGGAGGAGCTTGCGGCGGTAGCCCACAGCTACCGCGAGACGGACTCGTGGATGAAGACTCCCGTTATGACCGAGGATGCGTTCTCGCGCCTGCTTGAGATAATGGAATTCAACGGCGAGCTGACCGCGCCCGTGGAGTTCGGCGAGCTTGTGGACAACAGCTTTGCCGAGCGCGCCGTAAAGGAAATAGGGTAAGGCGCAACGAAAAAAACGGCTGTGGCAAAACCACAGCCGACGTTTTATTCATGCCTGTTTCTGCGCGGTCTCCGGCCAGCGACGGGGTCGCGGTGGGTGACCTCTATCTCGCCGAAGCCGTCGTCGGCGGGAGCCTCGCCGTGCTCGATCAGTATGCGCTCCCAGTACTCGACAAGCTCGGGCGTGAGCTCCGAAGGCTCGTCGCCCGCGACCCATGGATCGTACTTTTTGGGCTTGGGCTGAGCCTTGCGGTAGACCGGCGCGGGCGCGGGATCGGTCGAATACGCACGCCCCTTTTCAAGCCCGTCGCGCGTGACGGTGCGCGTGCGGAACTCGCTGCCCTCGTCCTCCATGGCGATGCACCTGCAGCAGTTGTCGCAGATCTTGTTTGGGTCAAGGTCGCAACGCATGCAGTCGCCGCAGTCGTCGCAGACCTTTTCAGGCTCTAATACGCACATTTTGATTTCGTCCATAAAAAACTCCGAAAAAATTTGGCACAAATGTTTGCATTTTTGCAAACGCCGTGGTATAATGCTGTTACGGACAGCATCAATATTATAACACATCCCCCGCGGGATTGAAAGTCCGAACACACCTTTTTGGGAGGCGAGCATGAGCAAGAACGGCGAAACCAGAACAGCCGTGTACGATTACATTTATTCCCGCATAAAGGGGGGCTTTCCCGCGCCGACTGTGCGTGAGATCTGCACGGCGCTCAAGCTTAAGTCCACCTCTACCGCGCACCTGCACCTGACGAACCTGCAGAAGGAGGGCTATATTGACTTTGACCGCAACCTGCAGCGCACCGTGCGCCTGACCGACAGGATACCGCCCTCGTCAAAGGCCGCAAAGCGCGCCGCTGCCGAGGAGCGCGCCGCCAAGCAGGCCGCACGCTCATGCACGCTGCCCCTTGTGGGCAAGGTGGCGGCGGGCCGACCGATACTCGCCTTTGACGACTATGAGGACGGGTACGATCTGCCCAAGCAGCTTATCCGCTCCGCAGAACCCGAGGAGACATTTTTGCTGACCGTGGACGGCGACAGCATGATCGAGGCCGGTATGTACACCGGCGACATGATAATCGTGACCCGCTCGTTCGAGGCGCGCGACGGCGACATTGTCGTGGCCCGCATAAACGGCGAATCCGCCACTGTAAAGCGTCTGTACCGCGAGGGCGCAAGGATACGCCTGCAGCCCGAAAACTCCGCGATGGACCCGATAATCGTAAAAAGCTCCGAGGTGGAGCTTGTGGGCAAGGTGATAGGGCTTATCCGTTCTTACTGATAACCGGATATACGCATAAGGCTTCTGATGCTTATAAGCTTCAGAAGCCTTTTTTCTATGAAACGGATCCGCAGGACGCCCGGCGGCGTACCCTTACATTATAGCCTCGAGCACGGCCTCTGCCGCAAGCTTTCCGTGCGAGTAGGTAAGCCCGCCCTGCATGTAGGCGGTATAAGGCTCGCGGATGGGGCCGTCGGCGGAAAGCTCTATCGACGAGCCCTGCACGAAAGCGCCCGCCGCCATTATGACCTCGTCGGTGTAGCCGGGCATTGCCCAAGGCTCCGGGGTAACGAAGCTGTCTACCGGGGATACGGACTGGATAACGCGGCAGAAGCTCAAGAGCTGTTCCTTGCGCCCGAATCGGAGGGCCTGCACTATGTCGCCGCGCTCCGAATCGAACGCGGGCATGGACTCCAGACCCAGCTCGTCGAAAAGCGCGGCAAAGAGCGCCGCCGTTTTGAGCGCCTGGCAAACCGTATGCGGCGCCAGGAAAACGCCCTGATAGTACGGCAGATAGCCCGCGGGCCAACAGCCGGCCTCCCGCCCGATGCCGGGCACGGTCAGGCGGCCGCAGATAAGGTCGATGAATTCCTTCTTTCCCGCGGCATAGCCGCCCGTTTGGGCAAGTCCGCCGCCGGGGTTTTTGATAAGCGAGCCCACGATGACGTCAGCGCCGTAAGCGGTGGGCTCGTCCTCGCAGGTGAACTCGCCGTAGCAGTTATCGACTACGATGACGCTCTGCGGCGAAAGCTCGCGCACGAGGCCGAATGCTGGCGCCATGTCGCGCGGCAGGAGCGAGTTGCGCCATGCATACCCGCGCGACCTTTGGAAGTAGACCATTTTGGGCTTTTGGGCGAGCGCGCTTCGGAGCGCTTCAAGGTCTATCGCGCCGCCGTTAAGCTCTGTTTCGCAGTAGTTGACGCCGTGCTCCTTCAGCGAGCCGGGAGTATCCCCCACTATGCCTATGGCCTCGAGCAGGGTGTCGTACGGGCGGCCCGTGGCGGAGAGCATCGTATCGCCCGGACGCAGCAGCGCCGAAAGCACGGTGAATATTGCCGCCGTACCCGAGGAGAGCTGCGGCGCGACCACGGCGGCCTCCGCCTGCATTGCGCGGGCGAATATGCGGTCGAGCGCGTCCCTGCCCTCGTCGTCGTAGCCGTAGCCCGTCGAGGGGTTGAAATGCCTTGCGGCAACGCGGTTTTCACGGAAAGCCGCAAGCACGCGCGCGGCGCAGACGAGCTCCGTGCGCTCCATCCTGTCGAAAACGGGCCTGAGCCTTGACTCAGCCCTTTCTATAAGCTCAGATGCTTTACTCATTATCCTCTGTTCCTTCCTTCTGCGCGTCCTTTGCCGCAGGCTCCGTTTCAAGCGGCTTCTCCGGCGTGACGGTGGAGATCGCGTGCTTATAGATGAGCATTTGCCTGCCGCCGGATTCCGCAAGTATCGCGTAGCTGTCAAAGCTTATCACCCTGACGCCGGTTATGAGATAGCCGTTCGTAACGTAGACGGACAGCGGCGTGCCCGTCCTGCGCGCGGCATTCAAAAAGGCGTCCTGCACGCTTTGCTTATTCCTGGTCGTTTCGCCCATTTTTTGCGGCCTCCTCGTTGAAATACCCTATAATGTCGTTATACAGCGCCGCCCTGTCGGGGTATGCGCCGGGGTCGAAGCCCCGCGCCCTATGCTCCCTTTTGAACCAGGCGACCTGCCTTTTGGCGTAGCGCCGCGTGTCGCGCTTTATAAGGGAGACGGCCTCGCCGCGCGTGGTCTCGCCCTCGAAATAACAGATGAACTGCCTGTACCCTATGCCCTGCAGCGAAAGCGGGGCTTGGCCCCCGCAGCCGCGCCACAGGCGCATCACCTCCTGCTCCAAACCGTTTTGAAGCATCATATCCACGCGCCTCTCTATCCTTTCGTACAGCACGGCGCGGTCGGGCTCGAGCCTGACGATGATGGGGTAAAACGGTATTTCCTCCCGGCGCACGTTCAAAAAATCGCCGCCGTGGCTGGTCAGCGTCCTGCCCGTCGTTTCATAAACCTCGAGCGCGCGTATCACGCGCTTGCGGTCGTTGGGGTGCAGCCGCGCCGCCGACTCCGGATCGACTGTCGCAAGCCTTTTATGGAGCGTGCCGGGGGACGCGTCCTCCTCACGCTCAAGCGCCTCGCGCAGGCGGGCGTCCGGGGGAGCCGCAGTAAAATCGAGCGGGTATAAAAGCGAGTTGACGTACAGCCCCGTACCGCCCGCGACGACGGGCAGCCGCCCGCGCGCCGATATCTCGCGGATCAAGCGTGAGGCGTCCTTTGAGAACCTTGCCGCGTTATAGCTCTCGTCCCGGTAATCGAGAAAACCCAGGAGATGGTGCCTGACACCGCGCATCTCCTCTTCGGTGGGCTTGGCGGAGCCCACGTTGAGCTCGCGGTAGATCTGTATTGCGTCTGCGGAAATGACCTCGCCGTTCAGACGCAGGGCGGCCTCGACAGCGGCGTCGGTTTTGCCGGAGGCCGTCGGGCCGACTATGAACAGGACGGTCGGCTTCATCAGACTATCCTCTTGAACATTTTTTCAATGTCGCGCTTGGAAAAACGCAGCATCACGGGACGCCCGTGCGGGCAGGTGAGCGGCGTTGAGCCGTCGGCATAGTGCGAGAGCAGGTCGCGTATTTCGGGCTCGGTCAGGGGCTGACCCGCCTTTATCGCGTGCTTGCACGAATACTGTATGAGCGCGCCGCGTATGACGTCGAGTTCCGTCACGGAACCCTTGCGGCGGATTATCTCAAGCATATCGGTGAGCATACGCTCCGCGCGCATGCTGCCCGTGCCCGTAGGCACGGCGTGTACCTTGACGGAGAGCGGGCCGAACTCCTCTATCTCAAAGCCGAGCTCTCGGAAGCGCTCGAGGTTTTCAGTAAGCAGGCCGAAGTCATTCGGCGCAAGCTGTACGACCTCGCCCGTCAGCAAAAGCTGTGAATCGAACCGCAGATCGCCCCTTATGAGACGCTCGTAATTGATGCGCTCGTGCGCGGCGTGCTGGTCTACCGCAAAGACGTTTTCGCCCTGCTGCACGAGTATGTAAGTGTCGAACACAACGCCTATCACGGTGTAGGGCTCGCCGTCGAACACGGCCTCCACCTGAACGGGCTGTTCCTCCTTTTTGGGGGTGAAATCGAAATGCACGAGCCCAAAGGGATCGGTGACCTCGCTAGCAAGGCCCGTGGGACCTATGTCGTGCAGCGTCAGCGACTCGGCGTACTCACGCGGCGCGGGCGGGAACGCGGGCGCGGCGGCTTCGCTCCATTCGTTTTGGAAGGGGAGTGTCTCCCCCGCTTCCTCATTCCGGGGGGCTGAAGGCTCCTCCGGCGAAAGCGCGGCTTTGCCCGAATTCCCGAAGGAATCGAAGAGCGTGACCCCCGCCTCGGGAGATGGGGGCTCCGGCATTGCGGCGGGGCCGCCTTCAAGCGCCTCGCGCACGGCAAGGCACAGTGCGGACGCCACACGTTCCTCGTCGCGGAAGCGCACGGTCAGCTTGTTGGGATGCACGTTCACGTCCACCTCGCGCGGGGAGACTTTGATATCCAGCACCAAAAACGGGAACCGCCCCTGCATGAGCTTTGTAAGATAGGCCCTCTGCGCGGCGTAGGAAAGCTGCTGCGAGCGTATGTAGCGCCCGTTCACGAAAAGGCTTTGGCAGCCCCTGTTGGGACGAGCCAAAAACTCGTCGCCGCAGAAGCCCTCTATCCTGATATAGCCGTCGTCAAAGGCCACGGGGCGCAGATGCTCAGCCGCGTCCGCGCCGTAGATGCAGAGCACGGCGTTTTCAAGCGAGCCGTCGCCCGCGGAATGATACACGGTTTTGCCCGCGCTGATGAATTTGAAGCTTACCCCCGTGTTTGAAAGGATGAGGCGCGACATATAGTCGCCCACGGCGGCGGCCTCCGCGCGCGGGGATTTTAAGAATTTGAGCCTTGCGGGGACGTTGTAGAAGAGCTCGCGCACCTCTATATTGGTGCCCTGAGGGCAGCCGCAGGGCGAACACTCCGAGACCTCTCCCCCGTCCATCCTGATGAGCGTGCCGTACTCCGCGCCCTCGGTGCGGGTGCGCATGGATACGTGCGCCACCGCCGCGACCGACGCCAGCGCCTCGCCGCGGAAGCCGAGCGTTTCGATGGAGTCAAGGCCCTCGGCGGAGCTTAGCTTGCTCGTGGCATGTCGAAGGAAGGCTGTCTTTACGTCGCCCTCGTCAATGCCGCAGCCGTTGTCGGTGACGCGGATGTACTCCACGCCGCCCTCGCGAATCTCCACCGTGACGGAGCGCGCGCCCGCGTCGAGTGAGTTTTCGACAAGCTCCTTAACGACCGAGGCCGGCCTTTCCACGACCTCGCCCGCGGCTATCTTGTTTGCAAGCTGCGGGTCCAATACCCGTATCCTTTTTGCGTTCATAGTTTTGCCCTCGTGCTGAGCTCGTACAGCTTGCCGAGCGCCTCCATCGGCGTCAGCGTGTTGACGTCTATCGAGCGAAGCTCGTCCAGAATGTCCTCTCCGTCGGTGGAGCCCAAAAGCGACACCTGCTCGGAGACGGCCTTTTTGACGCGGGCCGCCGCGTTGTTGATGTCGGAATCCTCGAGCTGAGCGAGTATCTCCTTTGCGCGCTCTATAAGCCCGTAGGGAAGCCCCGCAAGCCGCGCCACCTGTATGCCGAAGCTCTTATCCGCGCCGCCCGCGACTATGCGGCGCAGGAATATGATATCGTCGCCGTGCTCCTTGACGGTGATGCGGTAGTTTTTAACGCCCTCGAGCTTGCCTTCAAGCTCCGTCAGCTCATGGTAATGGGTGGCAAAGAGCGTTTTTGCCCCGCATCTGCGGCGGTCGGCGATATGCTCCACCACCGCCCACGCGATGGAGAGCCCGTCGAACGTGGATGTGCCGCGGCCTATCTCGTCGATTATGAGCAGGCTGCGCCGCGTTGCGTTATTGAGTATGTTGGCCATTTCGGTCATCTCCACCATAAAGGTGGACTGGCCCGTGGAAAGGCTGTCGGACGCGCCGACCCTTGTGAATATCCTGTCGGTGAGCGGCACGGAGGCGGCCTTTGCGGGCACGAACGAACCCACGTGCGCCATCAGAACG
>JAEEGL012554277.1_pt1 | contig 26036 bp, 23 predicted proteins | sample 9134231 | NCBI WGS metagenome assembly JAEEGL01 (sample SAMN16246548, study PRJNA631951) | gut metagenome | biome: gut microbiome; feature: rumen; material: fiber-attached | host: Bos | place: Iran: Karaj | collected 2018-10 | reverse complement strand
GGAGCGTTCAATACTGCCGGACTTTATCGATCATTTTTTTCGTCAATAGTTTCATGGACACGCTTTTCGATCTCGGAATAGATCCTTTCCACATCGCCCTCCGTGTATTCCGCGTCCTTATAGCTTTTCTCTTGCTTCTCCACCATACCGAGTTCGTAAGCAAAATCGTCCAGAATGATCTCCTCAACGGTCTCTTTTTCCTCCTGTGACAGGCAGTTTCCGATAATGTTCAGAACGATCGGATACCTGTCGGGCGTCACCTCTGCGGTCTGTTTGACGTAATCTATAAAATCCGGATTCAGGGTCTCAAAACCCTTTACGCTGTAGCCGCTTATCACATCGCTGTAGTCCGAAATCTTACAAGGTATCGTCGCTATACCATTCCTTATATAATCCCGTTTAATACGATAATCAAGATGTCCTTTTCTCGATTCAAATAATTTGATGAACTTATTCTTTCCCATATTATTTTCTCTGATCAGACATTGATATTTGCCGGGTACCGCATACATGAAACCGGAAACGACAGCACTGAGAATTATTATACGCAAAAAAGCGTTAAAAATCCGTTAAATTCTGATTTCTTCACCCTTTAGTATGAAAAGAATGACATTTCTCCGTTTAATGGTTTTTTAACGTATTATGAAGTATAATATCTTTAATGAATAAACAACCAACACCTGAAAAAAAAGATTATACAGTTTTCCGTACCTTCTCGTTTGCAGCCATGTGCTTACTCACACTGCTCTGCATCGTAACAGCTGCGAAAACCAATATTTTCCGGGACAGTTATGTGGGCCTTGTCTGCAGCATCGATATTCTTGGTCTCGTGTTTCTTACTGCGCTGTCCGGATTTCTGATCACAAAAGCAAAAGAAGCGGTCGGGCCGACACTGTATTTTTCACTGTTTCTCCATAATGTCCATATAGCGGCCTTCTTTTCGGTCTTAGGTTACAGTTTTTACAAGCTTCCGGACCATACGGTCCTGCTCACCGTACTCACCTCCCTGAGTTACTTTTTTAGCATAATGATCTATCTTACCCTGTGGCTTTATCAAAAACAGTTTCTTGAAGATACGGTCGTGACCCGCGCCGTTACAGTTTTAATATTCATTGCGGTTTTTGTTTACATGGTGATCCTCATCATCAATCTGTTCAGACCGGTTATTTTTTTCTTCACGGAGGAAGGTTATTTTTCCGACAGCGTAACTGATTATATCAGCATCATCACGGCTTTGTTCTGTCTCATGCTTTTGTGCGCCGCCACATTCTCCTCAAAGCTCAGCGTAAGCCGGAAGATCTCTTTTTTATGCTGTATTTTTTCGCCTGTTCTGTTTGCTACACTGTCAATAAATCAGGATTTCCTGAGCTGGATCATCTATATCTGGGGTGTATTAACCCTCATGATCATACTTCCGCTTTCCCTCATCTTCTTTAACGCACATGATGAGCTTGAAAACGATGTTGTAAAGCATGAAAAAGAACAGACCCAGCTTCGGATCTCCATAATGATCTCCCAGATGCAGCCCCATTTTCTCTATAATTCCCTTGCCATTATCGAGGCTCTCTGTGAAGAGGATCCAAAGCTCGCCGCCCGGGCTACCAGCGCATTTTCCAGTTATCTGCGGGAAAATATGGATTTTGCCGATAAAAGCAATCCCATTTCGTTCTCAGAGGAATTAAATCATATAAAGACCTATGTCTGGCTTGAGAAGCTGCGGTTTCCAAACAAATTAAACATCGAATACGATATAAACTGCACCTCCTTTCCTGTCCCGGCGCTGTCTGTCCAGCCGATGGTCGAAAACGCCATAAAACACGGCATCTGCAAAACAAAGTCCGGCGGGACGGTCAGGATATGTTCCTTTGAAACGGATCAGTTTTACACCGTTACGGTTTCCGATAACGGAACCGGATTTGATATCCATAAAGCAATTGACGACAGTAAGCGGCATGTGGGGATTCAAAACGCCCGGTACCGCATCCGTGAAATGCTGGGAGGGAATCTCGATATTGAAAGCGCTCCCGGGAAAGGAACCACCGTGACCATAAAGATCCCGAAATGAATCAGGAGTCCCCTTATCCGGACCAGATCCGGTACAATATCCGGTACATAAGCTCACCCAGCAGCCCTATAAGTGTAAGGCTCACTGCAATACAACCGGCAAGTATCGCCTTTTCATCCGGCATCGGAAGACTCCGGAAAAAAAGCTTAAGGCACTCAGAAACAAAGGACACCGGGCCCCGTGCCGGTTTGTCCGCTGCATCATGATATCCGCTCTCCACCACTCTTTCGTTTCCCGCCCGGTCCATAACGTAAAGCTTAAGCCTCTTTCCTTTTATCTGACCGGTTCTTCGAAACAGTCTGACCGACTCCTGCGGCTTTAGACCGTTTTTTGCGGGAAAATCCTGCCTGTAGAGGATTTCCCCTTCCTGTCTGAGCTCGGCATAGCTTATCCCGCTTTTCTCATCTGCCATATTTATTCCCGCCTTTACGGTATCCGGTATCAGTGCGCTTTTTTCAAGTGACAGCTCCGCTGTGGGAGCTGTCACATCAAAGCAGATACGGTAGGGCCCGGCGCTCCATATAAGCCTTCCGGGATCATGCATATCCGACGCTCTGAAGCTTACGATCCAGTTACCTTCCTTTTTTGAATATTCCTTCCCGGAAAGCCTGAGCATCCCGTTATCAATTTCCTTATACGCGCTGTTTTCATCCCCTTCGGGGCAGAGACAATACTCGCAAAGAGCACCTTTCCCGCCGACCACAAAGGTGAGCCCGGTATTGCAGTAATATGTACCGTTCTCCCTGATGAGGACCCGTATCCCATCATCCCTTATCATGGACAATCCTATGCCGTCTCTGTCCCCGGTCTCTACAGCCCCACGGGCAACAACGCTTATAATCCCCGTAACGAGGTACAGCAGTGTGATAAACAGTACCGTAAAAAGCCGTCCTGTCAGATTATTGGTATTACCTTTTTTGCTCATCTCAAAACCGCATTCTGATAAATGACCATTTTTTCCGTCCGATCAGATTCTTCCCCGTCCCCACGGATTATGGCGATCTCAATATCCCAGCCCTCGAATATGGCAGTAAACAGTGGGCCATACCTTATCGTAAGCGGGGACAGTTCACAGAGCTCTTCTTTTATGCTGAAGTGCCAGGTGCCTCCCCTGTATAACAAAAGCGCCAATCCCGCAAGTCCGTATTTTCTCTTCTGCGAAGGAAGCTCATCTTCCGTCTCCTTCTCATAGAGGATCAACACTCCGAAGAAGAGCAGGAACAGAAGCAAGAGCAGCAGAATAAGACCGAGTATGCTAAAGATCACGATCATATATACCGGAAGCTTTTTATCTTTAACTTGACCTTCCGAGACCCTCAGGGTCTTAGCGGGAGAATTCATGTCCTCAGCTTCTATCTCCTCGGATTCCACTAAAATATCATCCTCCGGGTCATCGATGTTTCTTACTAACAAAAGCTCATCGGGCGGATCCTCCTGTGCCGGCTCCGAAGTCTCCCCTTCCCCCGGCTCCTTTATTTCGTTTTCTCCCTGTGGGCCGCCTGTGCCGCCTGTTTTGCCGCCCGGTGCGCCTGTGGGATTGGTTGAACCGGGTGAACTGCCTCCTCCGGTTCCGCCTGACGGACTCTGTCCGCCCGTACCGCCCGTTGGGCTTGAACCGCCTGTTCCACCCGCAGGAGGCGAGGTTCCTCCGATGCCGGATCCGCCCGGTACCTGATCGGAGCCTCCGGTCCCGATAGTAAGCGTAGGGGTAACCGGATATGTGGGAGTTTTCGTCGGCGTCTCATCATCGTCCGATCCCGGTTCGGAACTTACCGGCTGTGTCGGGGAAGGAGTCGGCGTCACCTTTTTCTTCGGCGGTGTCGGTGTGGGCGTTACCTTCTTTGTCGGCGGTGTCGGTGTGGGCGTTACCTTCTTTACCGGTTCCTGAGTAGGCTTTACGGGGATCAGAGTCGGCATGGCTGTAGGAACCGGCGTCACTGTCTTTGTGGGATTTGCCGTGGGCGTTGGTACGACCGGTTTTGTGGGAACCGTAGTCGGGATCGTGATCGGTTGCGGAACCACTATACTTGTAGGCACTGCCGTAGGCTTTATCACGACAGGTGTTGGCGTCGGAGAAGGCTTGACAGGCGTTGGTGCAGATGTAGGAACTGCTGTTGGCGTTGGAGTCGGCAGCTTTTCAGGTTCCTTGGTAGGGACCGGATCAGGCCCCTTCTCAGGTTCCGGTTCTGTCGTGGGTACGGGATCCTTTACAGGGGGCTGAGTCGGCTTTACGATATTTGATATTGTGACTGACTTTCTTGTAATATTCCCCGCCAGATCAGAAACAGTGACTTCTACGTTTGTATTCTGTTCTACCTTCAGGGTATTTACGCTTCCATAAGTCAGACCGCCGTCAAAGGAGTAAGGTGCTGCTGCCAGGCCCGAATCAGGATCCGAAGCATTGACGGTAAGGATCACCGGTTCCGAAGTCTCTGCTTCGGTGCTGACCGAAAGCTCAACGTCAGGTCCACGGTTATCGTTTACCGAAAGAAGCACCTCATCGGATAGTACCTGCTGATAATCCAGCCCCGTCAGAGCACACCTGACCTTGACACCGTTAAAGGCGCCCCTAAGAGCCTCTACCAGAAGCTTATCGGACTTACACCCCGAAAGCCGTACGCCCGCCGAGCCTATGGGGCCGTCGGAGATGCTGACCCAGCTTCCGTCAAGCAGCATCTGCCATTGATAGGCAGCTATATTCACTCCCGCTATACTGAAGGCGGCGCTTTCACCGCAATTTACGGAAGCCGCCTTTGGCTGGGTCCTTATATAAGCCTGGTAGGTCCCGTAGGACTCCACATAAACGCTATAGCTCCCTTTATAGCTTTTTACATAACCGCATACCGGACAGGTTACGGTAGTAGTTCCTCCGTAGGAATCGATTATTATCGAATACCGGTGTGTCGGATCCAGCTCCATTTCCTTATTGACCGTATCGCTCCCGTAGACCAGATCATACATCCTGCCGTCCGTGGAGTCGCAAAGGATTATATGGGTACTGCCGTAGATCTCCCAGTCGATATTGTGGTATTTTGAAGTCTTTCCGGTAGTGTATCCCCCGCACAGCTCGGAGTGCAGGCCCTGATAAGGATGGGAACACCCGTACTTTATCAGGCAGGTCCCTTCCTTCAGGTTTTCATTCGTTCCCGTGGAATTATAGGTATTAAACAGGATCAGATTCCCCGAGTCGGCTTTTATATCTGCCCTTCCGATCTCCATGACAGACAGGATAAGGCTCAGGGAGAATATGATCATCCTTTTTATGATATTTTTTAAATCTTTAAGCAATTTGTCCTCCATTCTCAAACCATCGGTCTCACTAGTATTATAAAGAGCGCCAGCAGCTGCAGCGCAAGGCTCAGGGCTATCAGGCATAATATGATCCTTCTTTTGGGCCTTTGGAGATATTTTTTCAATTCCCTTTCGATCATGCCCGCTTCCCTGTACCTGCCGTCCCTGTCAGTTGCCGTACACCTTAGTATTATCTTCCGTATAGCCCGGGGAATTGAACCGTCGTCTCTTATCATCTCCCTCTGCCGTTTGGGATCCCTGTCCGGATCGCGCAGGGAGAGCATGAAATAAAACAGCATCCCGAAAGAAAAAATGTCTGTCCTTTTATCGGGAGCCTCCCCTGTATACTGCTCGGGGGCGGCATAGCCTCTTGTCCCGAAGGAGGCGCTCCTCTCCCCGGTTCCGGATGCTCTCCGATCCTCCATAAGCCTTTCGGCCACTCCGAAATCTATGAGCTTAAGCTCGCCGTTATCGCACAGCATCACGTTATCGGGCTTCAGATCCAGATACAGTACAGGAGGCCTTCTGTCATGGAGATATTCGAGCGCCGATATGATCTTCAGAGCATAATGGCATTTCTGCCTGAGAGGCAGGTTCTTTTTTCTCAGGAAGCTTCGCAGATCATATCCTTTTATAAGGTCGCTTACGATGTAATATCCTTCCTCCGTCCTGAAGGCATCCACTATTCCCGGAAACGCAGGATGATCGAGCGTTCCCATAAGCTCTGTTTCATTTCCGGCCAGACGTCTGCTCATCCGTCCTGAGTATGGAATGAACTTTACAGCCCATTTTTTTCCGATGAGAATATCCTCCGCCAGGAAGACGGCGCTGCTTCCTCCCTGTCCTATCTGCCTCTCGAGCCGATACCGTCCGTTAAGTATCATGCCCGGCGCATTCATATGATTACCTCCGAAATCAACTGAAATGAATATTCGTGAACGTATAAAGGTTTGAACAATTTGTTTTCAGATCTGACATGTCATCTGTGAAATGAAATATACAGTTAAGCGATGGGAAAGTCAATAATAAAGGCTACGAAATAGTACACAAAAATAGAGCCTCACGGACCGGAATAATTCTAAACTAAAACAGAAAATATTCTGATCGGAGGCTCATTCTCTGGCAACTGCCGTCTTTGGCCTTTGTGCATTTTTTTCGTTACTTACATCACACGGATCCGTTTCTCAACGATACCTGACCAATTTCCATTCAGGACATCTTAAACTCCCCTACCGGAACAGCTTTACGATATCATTATACATAACGATCGCCGTAAACAGCATCAGGGCGGCAAAGCCCACCAGGCTTATCTTTCCTTCCAGCTGGCGGTCTATCTGCTTGCCCCTGAATATTTCCACTATGTAGAGAAGAAGCTTCCCTCCGTCTAACCCGGGTATGGGGAAGAGATTCACAACGCCGAGGTTGGCCGATAAGAGCACAGCTATATTAAGCATATTTATGAACACCATCAAAGCCCCGTAGCTCTTGGATTCCTTGTATACATCATCCACTGCCGCCGCAACCCCGACTACGCCGCTCATCTCATTAAGCCTCACCCTCCCCGTGACAAGAGCTCCAAGTGACTTAAATACATTTTTGACCCAGAACTGTACATAGTACACACTGTATCTCAGGGTTGAAAACAGGTTTTGGTCCTTATCTGTAATTCCGCCTGTTATTCCAAACAGATAGCGGCCATACTCCTCGTTGTATTCAGGAGTTATGTAAACCGTATTGCGTTCCCCGTTCCTCTCATAGGTGATCGCCGTGGTCTCTCCCCGGCTGAACTGTGTATTAAGCTGCACTTCCTCAAAAAGATGGACTCTTTCCTTATCCATTTTAATGATCCGGTCACCGGCCATCAGACCCGCGGCCTCCGCGGGAGAACCGGGTGTCACGCTTGCAAGCTCTGTCGTCGTATAGCCTGAAAGCCCCAGCACGATAACGGATAAGACGAAGGCGAGGATGAAATTAAAGAGAGGTCCCGCCACGACCGTCGCGATCCTGCTGTAAACACTTGCGCTCATGAAGGCCCCGGGACCAGGTACATAATCCTCCTCCCCGTTATCATCCTCAAACACACAGGCGCCGCCCAGAGGGATTATCCTCAGGCAATACTTTGTACCGCCCTTTTCAAAGGACAGAAGCTTAGGACCGAACCCTACCCAGAATTCGGTGACATTTATCCCGTTAGCCTTCGCTACGAGAAGGTGGCCGTATTCATGGACCACTACTACAAGACATAATATCAAAAGCGAAAAGATGATGCTCATACTACCCTCCTGTCCTTCCTGGCAATCCTCCTGGTCTCCTCTTCTGTGGCCAGGATATCGTCCACCGAAGGATCTTCTATAATACGGTGCTTTTCCATACAATACTCTATAATATCCGCTATCTCGAGAAAACCTGCCTCACCGTTTAAGAACATGGCGACCGCCTCCTCATTGGCTGCATTAAAGACAGTCGGCAGACTCCCGCCCCCTTTTGCAGCCCTCATAGCTAACTCGAAGCCCTTAAAGGTCGCTACATCAGGCTCTTCGAAGGTAAGCTCCCCTATCTCTGTAAGCCTCAAACGCTTTGTGTTTAAAGGCTTTCTGTCGGGATAAAAGAGAGCATACTGGATAGGCAGCCCCATGTCGGGCATTCCCAGCTGGGCGATCACGGCCCCGTCCACAAATTCAACGGCTGAGTGGATTATGCTCTGAGGGTGGACCACAACCCGGATCTTTTCGATGGGAACATCAAAAAGCCATTTTGCTTCCATTACCTCCAGTCCTTTATTTACCATGGTCGCGGAATCCACGGTGATCTTCTTTCCCATGGACCAGTTCGGATGCATCAGCGCATCCTCCACAGTCACCGATCTGAGCTCCTGTGCGCTCCGCCCTCTGAAGGGCCCGCCCGAAGCGGTAAGAATTATCGATTCCACGGCATCCTTCGGCTCACCCTGCAGGGACTGGAAGATCGCGCTGTGCTCCGAATCCACCGGCAGGAGCCTCACTCCCTTTTTCTTAGCCAGCGGAATTATGATATGCCCTGCGGTGACAAGGGTTTCCTTGTTGGCAAGGGCAATATCCTTCCCCTGCTCTATTGCCGCAATGGTCGGCCTTATACCTATCATGCCCACCACCGCCGTGACCAGGATCTGCGCATCTGATAAGGCCGCCGCCTCTATGAGGCCGTCCATCCCGCCAAGCACCTTAATATCGGTGTCCTTAAGCTTTAAACGTAGCTCCCTGCAGCTTTCGGCATCATAAACAGCCACGATATCCGGCTCAAACTCCCTTGCCTGGGCCTCCAGAAGCTCAATATTCCTGCCCGCGGCGAGAGCGGTCACCTTCAGTCCGCTGTTGTTTCTTACTATGTTCAGGGTCTGTGTCCCGATGGAACCCGTAGAACCCAGGATAGCGATTTTCTTCATCTGATCACCCTTTTACGATAAACATCTCTCAAGCAGCTCTGCCAGCAGACAGATCATGGGAGCCGAAAAGAGCACGCTGTCGAAACGATCAATGATCCCTCCGTGTCCGGGTATGAGAGTGCCATAATCCTTAATCTCAAAATTTCTTTTAAAGGCTGAGGCTGTGAGATCGCCCACCTGGGAAACTATGGCGCCCACCGCTCCTATAACGGTAAACACCCAGAAGTAGGTCTGTGACGCACAGCCGGTCTTTACAAGTATCCAGGCATACAGGCACGCAACGAGAGCCGAGCCTGCCACGCCTCCCAGGGCGCCCTCGACGGATTTCTTCGGGCTCAGGACCGGGGCAAGCTTATGCTTTCCGATAAGCATTCCCACACAATAGGCCGAGGTATCACATACCCAGGAAACGATATATATCAGCCATACCAGGTACTGTCCGTTATTTCTCATCCGGGTTATCAATATAAAGGAAAGCAACACCGTCACGTAAACAAAGCCGAAGAAAGCTGTTATCATCGTCCTTGCGTCATATTTCGGAAAAAGGAAGACATATTCGGCCATAATGGCCATGAACACAAGGATGATCACAGCTGTGATCCACTGATTGACAGTACCGTATGCCGCCCGCAGGCTTTCGGCATCCGCTGCCTTAGCATCCTTGAGGTAAATATACATCAGGCCGAAATAATAAACGACCGTACCCGCATAAGCGGCAAACTCGGGAAGATTTGTTTTCCCGCCCTCTCCGCAGATCCCGCTGGCCCTGTAAAACTCTTTGAGCCCGATGATCGAGATCACTATAAGGATAGCCTCCATGACCGGACCGCCGAAAATATTCATGACCGTCACAATGATAATAAGCACTATCCCGCTTAAAAGTCTGGTGATAAACATATTATTCCTCCCTGACTCCCCCGTATCTCCTGTCTCTCTTTTCATAGGACTCTATCGCTTTAATAAGCTCATCCCTGTTAAAGTCAGGCCAGTGGACATCTGAAAAATAGAATTCGGAATATGCAAGCTGCCAGAGCAGAAAGTTTGAAAGCCTCTGCTCGCCGCTTGTCCGTATAAGCAGATCGGGCGCCGGAATACCCGCGGTATCCAGGTAGGACTCCATGAGCTCTTCGGTAACCTCGCCCTTTTCAATAACCCCTTTTTCCATATCCGAGAAAATATGATTTACGGCACGCAGGATCTCGTCTCTGCTCCCATAGTTAAGAGCTACCGTAAAATTGAGCCCGTCGTAATCCTTAGTAGCCTCGGTAAGAGCATCGATCTGTTTTCTCAGCTCCTCATCAAGCCTGCTTTCATCACCTATGACCCTTACCCTCATATTATTCTTTTTCGCTCTCTTTAAGCAGTTTTTAAGATAGTTCCTTAAAAGGGTCATCAGAGCCCCTACCTCATCCTCGGGCCTGCTCCAGTTCTCGGTAGAGAAAGCGTAAACAGTCAGGTATTTTATCCCGAGATTCCAGGCCTCTTCACAGATAAGCTCAACATTTTTCGCCCCCTGGGCATGCCCGTAGTTTCTCGGCATTCCCTTGCTCTTTGCCCATCTTCCGTTTCCGTCAAGAATAATAGCGACATGTCTGGGAACCGGCATTTCTACTCCTTTCGCAACTGTTCAGTCCCTTCACAGTTACCTTCTTCCAAACAGCAGGGGGACAGGATTCCGAGCCCTTAAGCTCCATAATTCCTCCCCCCCTGATCTTTTTTGCGGTCAAAACTGTATTATCTTATACTTTAAGAATATCCTTTGATTTCTCATCGATCATATCATCAATGATCTTAATGTACTTATCGGTCAGCTTCTGAAGCTCATCCACAAGCTCGTCCACCTCATCCTCGGAAATATCGGACTTACCGAGCTTCTTAAAGGCATCGTTGCCGTCTCTTCTTATGTTACGTATAGCGACCTTATCAGCCTCTCCCTTTTTCTTTACCTCCTTGACAAGCTCCTTTCTTCTCTCTTCGGTGAGCTCAGGGAATACAAGCCTGATAACGGAGCCGTCATTGGTGGGGTTTATACCGAGATCCGATGCCTGGATAGCTCTTTCAACCTCTTTAAGGAGTGACTTGTCCCAGGGCTGTATCTGTATGAGCCTCGCCTCGGGTATCGAAACATTGCCTACCTGAGCAACCGGAGTAGGCGTTCCGTAATAGTTCACTTTTATATTGTCAAGCACATGAGGATTCGCTCTTCCTGCCCTGATAGTGTTATACTCAGAGTTAAGATGATCGATGGTCTTTTTCATCCTGTCCTCATACTCCTTAAGTCTCTCATTCATAATCGTAACCCTCCTGCCTTTGTTTTTTATACCGTGACCACTGTTCCGTTGAACCTTCCGTTGATCGTATTTATTATGCTGTCCTTTTCGTTCAGGCTGAAAACATACATGGGGATGTGATTCTCCATTGCCATGATCGAAGCCGTAAGATCCACCACCTGGAGCTTTTTCTCTATTACCTCCTCTATGGATACCCTGTCATATCTCTTTGCCGAAGGATTTACCCTCGGATCCGAATCATAGACTCCATCCACGGCCTTAGCCAGAAGCACTCCGTCCGCATCCACCTCCACGGCTCGTAAAATAACACCCGTATCCGTTGAAAAGAAAGGATGTCCGGTGCCCCCGGCAAAGAATACCACCATTCCCTTTGAGAAGTACTTGTTTGCCCTGTCCTTGGAAAACAGCTTCGTAAAGGAACCCACCTCAAAGGGAGTGAGTATGCTCGTCATCATTCCTTCACTGCGGAAAAGCTCCGATACATAAATGCAGTTCATAACGGTGGCCAGCATTCCGATCTGATCGGCCTTGGTCCTGTCTATGCTGTCGTTCGTTCGTCCGCGCCAGAAATTACCTCCGCCGATCACTATCCCGACTTCACAGCCCTGATCCAAAATAGCCCTGACCTGTTTTGCGACCATGATGATAACACTGTCATCAAAGCCTGTTTTTTTGTCACCGGCCAAAGCCTCCCCGCTAAGCTTAAGTAATACGCGCTTCATGATACCTACTCCTTTTCAAAGAAGCTCATAGGATTGACCTCCGCATAGCACTGCGAGCATAAGCCCTCGATCACAGCGCCGTTGTTTATCTGCAGAGTCCTTGACTTTATATTGCCCATGATTATCGCTGTGGAATCCAGAATGACGGGACCCATTATATCAATATCACCCTTGACGGCACCGGCTATCACGCCGCTTGAGGCATTGATATTTCCCTTTACAACCGAGCCGTGCCCTATCTTTACCGCTCCGGTCGCCCTGAGGTCGCCGGTTATCTTCGCATTGTCGGCAAACACCTCTTCAACATCGGAATTTCCCTCTATCTGTCCGGAGACCTTAAGCTTGCCGTCGAGCTTTATATTTCCCTTTACCGAGCCCATTATCTCAAGATTTCCTTCGGAGATGATATCTCCTGTTACCGACATATTATTTATTATGAGACCGGTCTCCTTACTGGTCCTGACTCCGGTGGTATTTATGGGAGCCCTGTGAGCGCTTTCCCTGAATACCGGCTCGACCGGTTTTTTGGGCGCAGGAGCGTTGTATGCAGGCGTCTGGGATACAGGAGCGCTGTAAGCGGCAGGCTGCGGAGCCGGCGCGCTGTATGCAGGAGCCTGGGGCGCAGGAGCGCTGTAGGTCGGGGCCTGAGGCGCAGGGGCGCTGTATGCAGGAGCCTGCGGCGCGGGAGCGCTGTAGGAAGGAGCCTGAGGCGCAGGGGCGCTGTACTGAGGCGGTTCCGGCGCGGGAGGAGCCGTATAAAGAGACTGAGGCGGCGCCTGCTCGCTCACCGGAGCCTGAACAGGCTGGGGCGCGGGAGCCTGGGGCATAACCTCGGGCTGAGAAAACACGGGATCCTCTGCGGGAGCCGCAGCTGAGGGCATGGGTTCATAAGCAGCATCAAAAGTATCCGCCGCAGCCTGTCCGAAAGAGCCATCCTTACCTCCCGACAACAGGGAACTGTCTGAAGGCTCATCGGAGATCACGTCAATATTGACCGGATCCTGACCGCTTTCCGGTACGGAAAACATATTATCAAAGGAAGGTTCGCTCCCCGCATCGGGGGTCTCTGTGCGGCCTAACAGCGTATCTATGCCGTCGCTTCCTTCATTTTCGCTGCCCAGGTTTAAGGATGCCATAAAGTCGTCCATCGACGGCTCTGCAGCCTGTCTGCCTGAGGATTCTTCAGGCATAAGCTCATTTACCGCCTGTGAAAGGTCTTCCTTAAAATCCTTAAAAAAACTCATATCCTACCTCCATATCATATGATTCCGGGGAAAAAACGCCCAAGCCCTTTTGCCCCGTCATCATCCCGTTTAAACATTGCTCCTTGCGGTGTCGCAATATCACGGGCAAATCTTTGCAATGCTTATTTATTATAGTATGATCGATGATCTGTCTGTAACGTCGTCCGCGTTACCGTTATTCGCGACTGTCAGGTCAGGGTCGCCAACCTGTCCTTTTCTATCTGAAATGAAAAACAGGCGTCGTTGAGGGCGAAGAGGTATCTATCGGAAGGATCAGATATCCTCTGGCCGTAAGCCCTTCTATGATCGCGGGAAGCGCCTCCGGTGTCGTGGTCTTTTCCGGCAGATCATGCAGCAGTATCATCACGTCATTCCTTCCGTTGCATCCTGCCAGAGCGTTTGCCGCAAGGCGTTCAGCCGGAAGTATGTTCTTTACGGCATCTCCATCATAGGCATTCCAGTCATAATACGCTATCCCGGCGCTGTTGAGAATATTGATAAAGCTCTGCATCTTAGCGCCGGCTATAGAGTTATTGCTCCCTCCCGGGAACCTGTATATAACGGGGGCCACTCCGGTGGCAGCAGCAATAAAGGCCTGGTTTGACGCAAAATCGGCGACAAACGACTGTTCATCCTTATAGACTGACTTATAAACGTGGTTTGACGAATGAAGACCGATGGTGTGCCCTTCGTTCACTATCCTCTGATATCTCAGGATATTTTCGTTTCCGGATTTGTTGTTCACAAAGAAGGTCGCCTTCACCCCGTAAAGCTTTAATATATCAAGTATCCTGTCGGTATTTATGCTCGGACCGTCATCAAAAGTAAGATACGCCCTTTTAACAGCAGGAGGCGGCAGTGTCAGATCAACAGACCCTGCCTGCGCTGTGATATCAAGATTAGAGGCAGATACCGCAGATTCAATGTTCGCCGTCAAAGGCGGAGCCAGGGAGCTTAAAAGCTCGGACTCCCCCGACGAAACATTATATATTAACATTGAAGAGCTTAACGGCAGCAGAATGAAAAACAGACCTATGAGCCGTAATGTAAATTTTATTTTTCTTATCTTATCCATAGCTGTAATATTGTATCACACTTACATTGTATTTAAAATCGGTTTTTTTATATAACAGTGTTATTACTCGATCGGTTATCTTTTGTCCGGTGGTTCTTCCTGAGTTTCCCGTCTTTCGGGATGCCTTGAGCCCTGTTTCTGTGAAAGCTTTTCCTCGGACAGCTCAACGGCCTCTTTAGGGTTATCATTCAAAAGCTTCAGGGCGATGCAGGCGCAGATCATAAAGGGCAGTCCCGATATGATCCCCGTGACAGAAGGGCCGATAAATGGGTTTCCTCCATCCGCCGTAAAAAATATGCCCAGGGAGGCAAAGCCGTTTAAGGCGCCGTGAGCAAATACCGACGGCAGCACGCTTCCCGTTCTTATGAACAGATAGGAGAACAAAATACCGATGACTGTACAGAAGCAGCACATGGCCAGGATCCCTGTCACCGGATAGCCCCTGTACCCAAGGCCGTAATTGTGTCCCATTATCGTAAGCGGAAGGTGCCAGAGCCCCCAGATCACCCCGGATATAAGGATGGCCGGCTTAAGCCCCGTAAGCTCCTTAAGCTTAGGCAGCAGATATCCCCGCCAGCCCCATTCCTCTCCGAAGCAGGTAACAAAATTCAGCACAGGGGCCAGGAAAAAGCCCGCCACGCTACTGCTGAGCACCATGCTTCTGGCGACCTCCGGAGCATAGTCCGCTCCCTGTTCCTTAAGAACGCCCACATAGTACTCCATATCATAGGAAAAATTATCCCGAAAGATCATAAAATAGATCAAAACCCCGATGATCGTAAGGACCGACGGTCCGAACCAAGCCATCAGGTAGTATCTGCGTTTGCCCTTTTTAAACCTCGGATCGATATATGCCGGCCTGAAGCCTTCCTTAGTAAGGAGTCTTACAATAACAACCGCTATCGCCGGTATATACATAACAGTTGCTATTGGAAGAGCGGCTATGGATCTTACCTCTTTCCATTTAGGATAAAGAAACCCAAACTCAAAGGCATATGTGATCAAAAACGCAAGTGCAAGAAACAATAACAGTCGCTTTTTTATGATTTCCTTATCTTCTTTTTTCATAACTCTACCGTTGCAAAAACCTTTAACGCGCACAGAAAAGAACGAAAACCGCGTTATGCAGCCTTCGTTCTTTCCTGCTTTTGCTTATGCGAATAAATCGATTGGCTGATAGGCTATAGCCTGGGTATACTGGCTGTCCTCCGTATTCGGAGCGCCGGTTTCCTCTGTCTCAGTCACAGGGGCGGCTGCCTCGCTTCCGAATAATCTGGAAGCGTTCATCCTGCCCATCTGCATCTGCATGTCGACTATTCCCGCAAAATCAGCCGTTTCTCCACGCTTTAAAGGATTCACGTTCTGCTTCGCGTCATCCGTAAGTGCAGAAAAGTCAGTCTTTGAAGTGAGGAGATCATCGCCTATCCCCTGAACCGGTTTCATGCTCGTGCGGCTCAGTGAATTGGTATTGTACACATACGGCTGATAATAGCCCGTACCAACAGCACCTATTTGCATGGCAATCTCCTTTCCGCGTCTGCGCTCGCATTACACAAACGCTTAATTTAATAATACTTTTAAGTACAGGTATATTTTAGCCCAAAACAGAGTAACCGTCAATGTTACTGTTCATAGTCTCATATACCGTTAAGTCTTTCTTCGACATAACTTCTGTCCGAGGCATACAAAAGCGCGTTTTCCCGGGAGATCTGCCTTGTCAGATACATTTCGCAGATACTGTCGTCCATTATCGTCATTCCCAGCCTGTGGTCCGCCTGCATGATGGCGGTGACCTGCCCGTATTTTCCTTCCTTCAGCAGATTTTTCACCGCCCGGTCGGCTATCAACAGCTCGAAGGCTGCTTTTCTGCCGCCCTTTTGTGTGGGGATAAGGAGTTGCGACAGGCAGCAGACCAGGCTGTCCGAAAGCCTTCCCCTGAAGGCATCCTGCCTCTCCGGTTCATAAAAGCTCAGAAGCCTTCTTATGGCGGAAATACTGTCTCCGGCCCCGACCACGCCTATGATGAGCTTGCCCGTTTCCGCCGCGTACAGCGCCTCCTCCACGGTCTCCCTGCAATCCAGCTCCGAAAGCACTATGATGTCGGCATTTTCCCTTATAGCCGCCTTAATGCCCTCCCTGTAGCTCTTCGTATCATCGTTAAGCTTCCTCTGGTCTATGACCGCGCGGTCGCTCAAGATGGGAAATTCTATATTCTCCTCAACGCTCACCAGATGTCTTTCCCCGATGAGATTTATCTCCCTTATCATGGCGGCAACGGTGGTGGAGCGTCCGCTCCCGGTCTTTCCGGCTTCGAGGATGATTCCGGAGCTCTCCTGTAATATGCGGTTCAGCGCCTGAGGCGCTCCGAGCTCAGAAAGCATGGGAGCTTCCTTCGGTATTATCCTTATGGCGGCCGCCATAGCTTTGTTCTTTCTATAGAGGTTTATCCTGAAGCGCTCCGACTCTCCCGCGTCGTATACAAGGCTCAGTTCCCCCTCGTTCTTAAGTCTTAAGGCCATCTCACCCGTCATAAAAAGAGATAGAAGCTCTTCCATATCCGTCGCGGTGCAGCTCATGCCTTCCTGCCTGATAAGCCTCCCGTTTATGCGCAGTGAAACCCCGTCCACCAGGGACAGATGTATGTCCGAGGCTCCCTGATTTGCCGCATTTTTTAAAATACCGTTAAAATTCTGCATTATCCTCTCCTCGCTCTCTTACAATAACATAATATATAAAAAACTTGCAACCTCCGATGGTTTCCGCTATACTATCCCCGTATGCAGAGACAATGCAGCCTGGCTCACCGGATGACCCGGTGATTTTTTACGCGATTCGGCTGTGAATAGTAACCAACTGTTCATAAACGATAATAAAGGAGTTTCTATGATAGCAGCAAACAACGTAACCTACAGGGTGGGAAAAAAAGCCCTTTTTGAGGATGTAAACATAAAATTCACCGAAGGGAACTGCTACGGTGTGATCGGAGCAAACGGAGCCGGAAAATCCACGTTCCTAAAGATCCTTTCCGGAGAGCTTGATACCACGGGCGGCAATATCTCCATTACTCCCGGGCAGCGTATATCGGTCCTTGAGCAGGATCATTTCAAATATGATGACTACACGGTCCTGGATACCGTCATTCTCGGAAACGAACGCCTTTATGAGATAATGAAGGAAAAGGATGCCATATATGCCAAAGAAGATTTTTCCGACGAGGACGGTATAAGAGCGAGTGAGCTTGAGGCCGAATTTGCCGAAATGGACGGGTGGGAAGCCGAGTCCAACGCCGAAAACCTCCTTAACGGTCTCGGGATAGAGACAGAGCTGCACCACAGCATGATGCGCGATCTTAACGGCTCGGAGAAGGTAAAGGTCCTGCTTGCAAAGGCCCTGTTCGGAAACCCCGATATACTCCTTCTTGACGAGCCTACCAACCATCTGGATATGGACGCCATAGCCTGGCTGGAGGAGTTTCTGATCAACTTTGAAAACACCGTGATCGTGGTAAGCCACGACAGATATTTCCTTAACAAGGTATGTACACATACCGCAGATATCGACTACGGAAAGATCCAGCTGTATGCAGGCAACTACGATTTCTGGTACGAATCCAGCACCCTCCTCATAAGGCAGATGAAGGAAGCCAACAAGAAGAAGGAGGAAAAGATAAAGGAGCTTCAGGAATTCATCTCCCGCTTCTCCGCCAATGCTTCAAAGAGCAAGCAGGCCACCTCCAGAAAACGTGCGCTTGAAAAGATAGAGCTTGAGGAAATAAAGCCCTCCAGCCGCAAATACCCTTACGTTGACTTCAGGCCCGACCGCGAGATAGGCAATGAGGTTCTTACGGTTGAAGGCATCTCAAAGACCATCGACGGGGTAAAGGTGCTCGATAATATATCCTTCATCCTGGGGCATGATGACAAGGTGGCCTTTGTTGGAGGCAACGAGCTTGCAAAGACCACGCTTTTTAAGATCCTTTCCGGGGAGCTTGAGCCCGATGAGGGTACTTATAAATGGGGTGTAACAACCTCACAGGCCTACTTCCCCAAGGATTCCACAAAGGAATTTGATTCGGAGCTGTCTATCTCAGACTGGCTCATGGGCTATTCTCCGGTCAAGGATGTTACCTACGTAAGGGGCTTTCTCGGCCGTATGCTGTTTCCGGGCGAGGACGGGGTCAAGAAGCTCAATGTGCTGTCGGGAGGCGAGCGGGTCAGATGCCTGCTTTCCAGGATGATGATCTCCGGCGCTAATATCCTTATACTTGACGAGCCTACCAACCATCTCGACATGGAGAGCATCACCGCTCTTAACAACGGGCTGATAAAGTTTCCGGGGGTGATACTGTTTGCCTCCCGTGACCACCAGTTCGTACAGACCACGGCCAACAGGATCATGGAGATCATGCCCGACGGAACGCTTGTGGACAAGGTCACCACCTATGACGAATATCTTGCAAATGACGAAGCAGCGCGTAAGAGATTTATCTATACGGCAGATACACAAGAGGACGAGAATTGAGTACGGACAGGAATAAAAAGCTCTTATTTACCGATCTTGACGGCACCCTTTTAAGCACTGACAAAACCGTCAGCGCCGGGAATCTAGCGGCTGTAAACGAAATGGTTTCAAGGGGGCATAAATTCGTGATCGCCACGGGGCGCCCCCTTAAAAGCGCTCTTATGATATCGGAAAGCTACGGATGGAACAGAGACGGCTTCTATATCTCCAGCTATAACGGAGGGCTTATCTACGACTGCGGCAGCGGAAAGGATATATTTGTCCGCGGCATGAAAAAAGAGGATGTGAAATACATCCTCGACAAAGCTCATGAAGCGGGGATCCATGCCCATACCTACAGCAGGACCCATGTGGTGTCGGAATATGATACGCCCGAGCTCAACCGCTATGTAAAGGGGATAAAAATGCCCAAAATGGTGGTTGACGACATCATATCGTATCTCACGGAGGATCCCATCAAAGCCATAGTCATATCGGACGAGGGGCGGGAAAGGCTGAACAGCTTTCGCGAAAGCATTGACAGCTTCTGCGAAGGCCGGTATACCTATACCTTCTCCAATCCCATCTTCCTGGAATATTCAAACATAAACGCCTCCAAGGGGATGAGCCTTAAGATAATGGCCGGGCTCTACGATATCCCGATGGAGGATACCATTGCCTGCGGTGATGAGGAAAATGACCTCTCCATGGTACAAGCCGCCGGCGTAGGTGCGGTCATGGCAAACGGCACCGACTTTATGAAAAAACGGGCAGACTATGTCACCTGCGCGGATAACGATCACGACGCGATAGCCGAGGTCATTGAACGCTTCATTCTCTGAATCAGGCCTCGACTATCAAAAACCTCCCTCCGGGCACCCTGAAGACCTCGGCGATATCATCCACATCCCCGGTTTCGGAAACATCCATTCCGTTCTCCTCAAGGTACACAAAGACCTCATCCTCCGAATCCACCACTACTGCCATGCAGTCCTCCAGAAAAGCGGCGGCCTCCTGCGGAGTCCGGGCCACATCCTCGTCAAACAGCTGACCCTGTTTGTCAAGAAAGGTTCTTAATACATCATCATCATATTCTCCCATTGCTCCCTCCTTTTTACTTTCATATAGAGTATCATCCTGCGTGGATACCGCGCAGATCAATTATTCGGCGAGCTTGTTTCCGGAATGAGCAGGCGCGAGGTCTGAACCTCCTTTCTGTTCTCCGAAAGCTTAACGGCCTCATCACAGAAATACTGCTGGCAGCTTATCGCTTTCTTTCCCCTTCTGCTTATCCTCTTATAGGTTCCGTCCTTATGAAGAAGCTGCGCTTTTACGTTATCCTTAAGCATTATGTCAAGGATGTGGATCACCCTTTCCTTAAGCGAGACATCATCTATCGGGAACAGCAGCTCCACCCTTCTTTCCAGATTTCTCGGCATCCAGTCGGCCGAGCTTAAGTAAACATCGGGATTTCCGCCGTTTTCAAAATAGTATATGCGGCTGTGCTCCAGGAAGGTTCCCACTATGGACCTTACGTTTATGTTTTCGCTCACGCCCTCAACGCCGACCTTTAAGCAGCAGATGCCTCTTATGATCAGGTCGATCTTTACTCCGGCCGCACTTGCCTCGTAAAGGGCTTTTATTACATCCCTGTCCACAAGGGAATTAAACTTTGCGATTATCCGGGCTTTTCTTCCCTGAAGGGCATGCTCCTTCTCTCTGTTGATAAGGAAGAGGAACCTGTCCTTAAGCCAAAGCGGCGCCATGGTCAGCCTGTGCCAGGAAAGAGGCTCGGAATAGCCTGACAGCATATTGAACACGGCCGTGGCATCCTCTCCTATGGTATCCGCGCAGGTCAGAAGCCCCAGATCGGTATAAAGCTTTGCGGTCTGGTCATTATAGTTGCCTGTGCCGAGATGGACATACCTTCTGATGCCCTCCTCCTCTCTTCTTACGATAAGAGTGATCTTACAGTGGGTCTTAAGCCCCAGAATGCCGTAGATTACGTGACAGCCCGTTTTTTCAAGCATCCTTGCCCAGACGATATTGTTTTCTTCGTCAAACCTTGCCTTAAGCTCCACCAGCACGGTCACCTGCTTGCCGTTCTCCGCAGCCTTGGCCAGAGCCGCGACTATGGGTGAATTACCGCTGACCCTGTAGAGGGTCTGCTTGATGGCCAGCACCTCAGGATCGGAGGCGGCCTGTCTTATCAGATCCACCACCGGCTCAAAGGTCTGGTAGGGATGGCTTAAGAGGATATCCTTCTTCCTGATCTCGGCAAAGATATCCTTGTCCGGCCCGAGGCTCTCCACGGGCTGCGGCTTAAAGGGCTTTGCCCTGAGCCTGTCATAGCCCTGTGTTCCGTATAGCTTCATTAAGAAGGTAAGGTCCAACGGCCCGTCGATCCTGTAGATATCCTCCTCATTGCAGTTAAGCTCCCTGGATAAAAGCTTTAACAGCCTCTTATCCATGTCCTCGGCCACCTCCAGCCTTATCACCTCACCCCACTGACGTTTTTTTATCTGCTTCTCGATCTCCTTTAAAAGATCCTCAGCCTCATCCTCATCTATGGTCAGGTCGGCATTTCTCATTATCCTGAAGGGATGGGCGCAGACTATGTTGTAATTGAGGAAAAGCTTGCCGATGTTCCTTTCGATTATCTCCTCAAGAAGGATAATGCTCATCCCCCCCTCTTCCTTCTTATTCTCGGGAAGGATCACTATCCTGGGAAGGCCGTTTGGCACCTGGACGGTAGCAAACTCATAGCTGTCCTTTCCGGCCTTCTTTTTTTTCTCATTTGTCTGTACCAGTCCTCTCGAGCCCGGTTTTTTAGTAAGCAGGGCGCCGATATTGAGCATCTTGTTGCGGATCAGCGGGAAGGGACGTGAGGAATCCACGGCCATCGGAGTGAGCACGGGATAGACCTCGGTCATAAAGTAGTTGTCCACATACTTTTTCTGTTTTTCCGTCAGATCCTCATGCCTTGCAACCAGCCTTATCCCCTCCTCTGTAAGCCTGGGGACAAGAGATCTGTTAAGGGTCTGGTACTGCATATCCACAAATTTATGCATCTGGACGTTCAGGCTCTCAAGCTGCATCTGCGGGGTCATACCGGAGATATCGGGCTTATCATAGCCCGCATGCAGCATGTCCCTTAAGGACGCCACCCTTATCATGAAGAACTCATCCAGATTTGAGGCGGTGATGCTTAAAAACTTGATCCGCTCAAACAGCGGGTTGTCCTTATCCCTGGCCTCGCCCAGTATCCTTTCGTCAAACAAAAGCCACGAGAGTTCCCTGTTGTAATAGTATTCAGGATTATTCAGTTCGGTAGTATTCATATCTCTTTCTCCCTTATATAGCCGACAGCTGCCTGTTGTATTTCAAAACCACCTCTACGCTGAAAACCTCGGTGAAGAAATCGGATTTTCTCTTGAAAAATCTCTGTTCGAGACTGATATTCTCATCCGCGTCCACAAGGATGATGAGCTTGCCGTCCTTCAGAGTAACCTTTATGTCCTTCACCTTGGTCCTGTAGCTTCTGCAGATCCCGTCCGCGAGCCTGAACAGAGCCGACAGCTTTACTATTGTGAGATAGTGCTCCCTGTCGATGAGCATCTCGCTGGCGATCTCTCTGTAATAGTCGAAAACCACCTTATTATATCTTACGACACTGGCTATTATCTGGCGTTCCACATGGGACAGCCCCAGTATCTCAGAGGCCATGATTATGCTGTAGCCGGCCTCTGCCGCTCCCTCAAGGCTTATATACTTTCCGCAGTCATTTAACACCGATGCTATCCGAAGCAGCAAAAGCTCCCTCTTTCCCATTCCGTGAAGCTTTTTTGTTTTTGTAAAGAGCTCCTGCGCTATATCCTCCACCAGCGCGTTTCTTTCAAGGTTGCCGCCGTATTTGACTGCCATCCTTTTTGCGCATTCCAGGGCATCATTCTCAAAATCATGGATCGTCTTAAGGAACCTGTTGTTCTGGGCATATTCATAAGCTATACCGTCGGCGAGGCTTATCCCGGGAGCCCACAGGTGCTCCGCTCCAGTCATTTCAAAAATGCTCTTCAGCAGAACAACGGAAGGGATAAGGAGGGAAGCGCTCTCCTCCGTGAGCCCCACCAGCCTTGTCAGATCCTCATCGGATTTTGTCCTTGCGATATCCACAAAGCGCCTCAGCTCATCCCTTTTTACTATCCGGTTGCCCGTAAAGGTATTGATAACATGTGATATGTAATCATCTATGATAACGATGCTGTCGATCTTTTTATCCCCGTCATCGAGGTAGAGCCTTCTGAAAGCATCCAGCTGGTTATCTATGAGCTCCGTCAGCAGATCCTCGTAGAAGATGGAGCGCACGGCAAAGTCCATCATCGAGTCCCTCATCCTGAGTATCCCAAGCCTTAGGTTCTGGGTGGTCACGAGGGCATCCTTCTCAAAAAGGGAGAGCTGGATACTGCCGCCTCCCACGTCAAGGACAAGAGCAGAGCTGTTCATTATCTTCTCATAGATCTCGTTTTTTGAAGCGATGGCCTTATAATGCAGGAAACGCTGCTCGGAATTGCTGAGCACTCCCACTGTAAGGCCGGTCCTCAGCTTTATCTGCTCCGTAACGATCAGGGTGTTCTCGGTCTCTCTTATGGCCGAGGTTCCGTAGGCTCTGTAGTCTTCAACCCCGTAGTCCTCCATTATCTGCCTGAACTTAAGGAGTGTCTCGCAGAGCTCGTCCACCCTTTCCTGGCTGATCTTTCCGGTATTATAGGTATCCGTTCCCAGCTCTATCCTGTGCCTGATGTAGTCGATCTCCTTCATTCCCTTCTTTTTGGAGAACTCGACTATCTTCATGCCTACCTCATAAGAGCCGACGTCGATGGCCGCAAACAGCTTTGTCATATTGACCTCCTGTGTTGATCATGTAGGTTTAATCTGCGCCGATTCCGCTCAGATAATCTATAAAGGCCTGAGCCGTTCTTCCCGAAAGCCCGCCGTGGGAAAGCTCCCACCTGTTCGCTTCCGCGATCAGATCTTCTTCGGGCATATCAATATTGTAACGCTTTGCGAGTGTCTTAACAATATTATTAAACTCCTTTTTATCCGGTGAGCCGAAATAAATCGATACGCCGAACCGATAGGCCAGGGACAGCTTCTCCTGAACGGTATCATTTTTGTGCAGATCGTTCTCTCCCTCTTCTCTGTCACTGAAGCTCTCCCTTATCAGATGCCTCCTGTTGCTGGTGGCGTAGATCAGAACGTTCTCCGGCTTTTTCTCAAGGCCTCCTTCTATGACGGCCTTCAGATATTTATACTCCGTTTCAAAATCCTCAAAGGAAAGGTCATCCATGTAGATTATGAATCTGTAATCGCGCCTGCAGAGCTTTTCCATTACCGGGCTCAGATTCTTAAGCCCGTTCTTATAAAGCTCCACCATCCTCAGTCCCCTGTCGGAATACTCGTTGAGGATCCCCTTTATGCTGCTTGATTTGCCGGTACCGGCCGCTCCGAAGAGCAGGCAGTTATTGGCCTTTCTCCTGTTTATAAAGGCCTCTGTATTCTCCCTGAGCTTTTGTTTCTGAAGCTCATATCCCACCAGATCATCAAGCCTTACGGGATCCGTATTCATAACCGGCTTAAGTACCGGGCCTTCCGGGGTCTCAGCTATCCTGAAGGCCTTGAAAAGCCCGAAGTCTCCCGCTCCGAAGCGGGAATGATATCCGGCCAGGGCCGCCGCAAACTCTTCGCTGCTTCCGGCCCTCTCAAGCTCGGAGGAAAGCTCTGATATTCTTTTCAGGGCTTCGGGAGGAAGAAGACGTGTCCTGTGGGAGTGGTTTACATAATTAGTCAACATAATCATATATTCGCTTCCGGGCATTTCTCCTGTCCCGGGCTCCGTATCAAATATCTCCCTGATGATCTCCATGTCCCGGTAAACGGCATTAAGAAGACCGGTACAGGTCTGAACGGACTTCTCCGACTCTATCTCCAGAGTCCAGGCATTCTCCTGCCTTATCAGAAGCCAGGTGAGATATTCCCTCCGGATATTTCCGGAAAGGCCAAGCTCCCCGGCCTTTTCAAGAAGGCCTCCCACAAAAGAGGATATCGGGATATCGGATGCCTCCGCGATCCGCGCCATTTCATTGAAGAGCCTGTCCTTTAAAAGACCTCTGTAAATAATGAGACTATCCGTTTTCATATAAATCTCTCTCCTGATCTTATATTATCTGCTATACTTATTTTTTTACTTATGCTAAAATATTATGTAGACTAATGGTTATCCTTCACAGGGGGTATCTGTATGGCAGCATCACGAAGAAAACCGAAGGTAAAAAAGATCTCGATCCTCATTGCGGCGGCAGTACTGGTCTTAATAATCGCAGGCTCCGTAATTGGGTACTTTTCCAGAAGGATCCCCAAAAATCCCCCGGGAACCGTAGGCAATACATCGGGAAACCTGAATAATAAGGGAATGTTTGTCGAAGACCGCAACGAGATATTCTTTATAAATCCCTATGATAATAACTATATCTACAGGATGAAGCCCGACGGTACCGGGGCTTCCCGTTTTATGGACGTGGAGGCCTCCTACCTTAACAGCGCCGGAAACTATCTCTATTTCAACCAGCAGTCCTCAGGCGATTCCTCGATTTTCGGCCTTGCCGGCAATATGCACGGAATATACAGAAAGAAGAAGACCGGCGGCAAGGAGGTAAACGGCGTAGAACGGGCCGTGGCCGGCGCTACCGTGCTCATTGAGAACACCCTCTACTTTCAGCATGGCGACAGCGAGAATGGCACTACTCTTCACAAAGCGGATATCGACGGCAGTAATAAAGCCACGCTCAGCAATGCCTTTATCAATCCCGCCTGCGTGATCAACGGGGAGATCTATTTTCCCGATTACGATAACAATCACTATCTGTCGGTGCTCAACATGGATACCGGATTTCCCCGGCTCTTTGTCAGGGAAAGGGTCCATAACCCCACCTATTACGGAAATTATATCTATTACATGAGCGTAGATAACAATTATATGCTGTACCGCTATGACCTGCACTCCAATACCATTGAACGGCTTACCGAGGACAGGGTTGATACCTTCAATGTCATAGGTGATTATATCTATTATCAGAAGAACTCAACCACGGACCCGATGCTTGTCCGCATCAGGACAAACGGCGAAGGCTACGAGATCATAGCCACCGGCAACTACACCAATATAAATACCACCTCATATTATACCTATTTCCAGAACTATTTGGAACCGGAAAAGCTGTACAGGGTCGCCAATTCCGAGGGAGCTCTCATGGAACAGTTTTACCCTTAACCATAGAGCCCGGGCGTTGCTTTCACGGTCTAAATGACCGTAAACAGGAACGCCCGGTCATCTTATGTAATTCCTGTCAAGGTCTGCAAGGAGGTCGGTT
>JAEEGL012187077.1_pt1 | contig 26039 bp, 22 predicted proteins | sample 9134231 | NCBI WGS metagenome assembly JAEEGL01 (sample SAMN16246548, study PRJNA631951) | gut metagenome | biome: gut microbiome; feature: rumen; material: fiber-attached | host: Bos | place: Iran: Karaj | collected 2018-10 | reverse complement strand
TGTACAGTATGTGGTAACATCGAAACCGATAACGAAGGCTTCAAGAAAATCGTTAGCGCCAAAGGTTTGGCATATTTTGCTAAATTAGTAAATGCTGGTCAGACCAATCTGAATGGCCGCATATATAATGACATTGACTATACTGAATATCCCGATGGTTTAATCGGAACCGATAGCAAGAGATACACTGGTACTTTTGATGGTCAGATGCACACCATTACCACCAATATTAAGAACGATGTACAGGGAGGAACAGGACTTTTTGGATCTATAGTTGATGCAACTATCAAGAATCTTGTACTTGATGGTAGCGTTGAATCCTCTCAGAAGTGGATTGGTGGTATTGCCGGTATTACACGTGGTAACAATACCCTTATTGAGAATGTTCTTGTAAAATCTACTGTTAAGTTCACTGGTACTGGCGATTCCACTGCTGGTGGTCTCTGCGGTGACATGGAAAACGCCTTCACCGTTAACAACTGTGCATTCGTCGGCAAATTCGACATACCCAACGGTACAAATGTGGGCGGTTTGGCAAGCTGGACAGGTGGCGGTAAGTTCAATAACTGTTATGTCGCTCCAGTAGAGGTTTCTGGTGAGTCTTACAAGGACTTTGTTCATGGTGGTGGTGCTAGTTGCGTTAATTGTTATGCTGTGGCAAATACTGACGAAAAGCTTGCCAGCGGTGAACTCTGCTTCAAGCTGGGCGGTGCATTCGGTCAAGTTCTTGGCGTAGATGAATATCCCAAATTGGCAACTATCACAGGCTACAACGAGGTTCGATATGACGATGTACTTGGCTACTACAACCCGCTGCCTGCAAAGATTAAGGATTGCAAATTCGAGAATGTTGTAAGCAACGACATTGTTAAGAGTGCCGACATCAAGAGCGAAATTACCCTCACAGCAAAAGCAGATGACATCACCGGTAATGCAGTAGCACTTATCATGGATGCCGCAGAATATACTCAGAAGGGTATCATCGGCGGCAAGCACCTCTTTGGCGCTGTTGGCAAGAACGGTGGTATCACAGTTGATGGCGAAGGTAAGGTTAACATCAAGTTCACCAGTTTCAGCACTCACACAGATCAGCCCATCTTTGCAGATTCTCTGGGTCTGGCAAGAAAGGATGTAGGCGACGTTACTGCAGACGCCAAGTATGTTGTTGTCATCTATGGCGGCAGCTTGGTATTCGAAGGCGAAGTATGGCCTGAGAATATTGTAAAGGCATACGATGGTTCTAGTGTTATCTCTATCGCAATTGACAATGCTGTTCGCGCTCTTACGGGTGAAGATCCTACAGCTATCAACGGTATCAACGCTGATAAGAACGCTGAGGTTTACAGCATCACAGGTGTTCGCGTAAACAAGGCTCAGAAGGGCATTTACATTGTTAACGGCAAAAAGACAGCTGTTAAGTAATCGCACTTACTGAAACTACTAATACAGGAATCCCCACTTGCATTTGGCAAGGGGGGATTCCTCTTTATATATAATAAGGTATAGGAAAAAAGCTATCTCACAACGACCTTCTTTCCATTGATAAGGTAAATCCCTTTTTTCAAAGGAGAACTTAATCTGCAACCAGTAAGGTCATAAACAGCACCTTCTTTTTCCCCTCTTACTGCTTCATTGTTGATGTCTGCAAAACCATCCACCTTGTCAGTCCCAAACTGAGTGCAAAGATTATTATAATTTCTTACATACCATTCTTTAACATAAGTCAGCTCGTCGGCAATGTCATGTTTAAGAGGTACAGGATTCCCATTCCATTTTGCATATTCCCGTTCCCAAGCACCAGAAGATGTGAACAACTTCGCATAATTATCCATACGATCGGAAATACTTTGAGGAGAAAAAAGCGTATTATGATATTTCGTCCATTTGCTTACCTCTAAATCTTTAAATCCATCCATGTTTTGTACATGTAGTCTATTGAATGGCGCTATTTTCCTGTAACGGTTGATATATGAGAGACTCCCATCATAGTCTCCATCCCATTTTCCTCCTAATGACATATCCATATCCCACGGCGAAAGCATATAGCGATGCTCTTTGGTAACATCCACTACAGAAAGAAAAGTGTTTTTGTAACCATTATCACCAACATTCATTGCCATTGTGAACACAGCATAATCAGCAAGGTTCTCTACATAAAAGTAGTTTTCGTATTCTTCTTTGAACACATCATCCGATGTTGATTCCGAACAAAAGTCTATTAAATCCATCAAAGGCCGCCAAGTATCAATAGACGGATAGTCCTCTGGATATTGAAGTTCCCAACAATTCCACGTATCGCTAATAACGTCCGCCTCCTTGTATGAAAGAAGATTGTATCCGCTTTTCCAATTGATACCCTTATACATAATACCCTTAACTGCCACGCTACCATCCTCATTTATCTTGGCTTTCTTCAATCCCAGCAGTTTGCGGTCAATCTTGTCTGTCATACAATACAGGCCGTTATAGTTTCCATTGATGAACACCTCCACAAACACGCCTTTGGTTCCGTTTCTCTTTTCATACTTAGTCTCGTATGGCGTTTGGCTCATTTCATTCCAGATATCAAAGCATATACGATTTCTCATTCTTATCCTATCAACAGCCATCGCATCCAGAATCCAACTGTTTTCTTCCCTTATACCTAATATATTGGCATCCAAATCTTCGTCGTTTTCATCATATAGTTTAACTGCAAAGGATTTTTTATCAAATGTTGATGCAGTACCACCGCGTATTCTGTATTTACATGAAAACCTCACAACATCTGTATTTGGATCCGTCCGGCGGAGATAATCTGATATTTCAATCTCTCCTGATACATATTTAGATCCGCTAAGCGAAGAAACATTAACAGTCAGATTCACAAGAGGAAGGGAGTTCTCGTTCAGCTCTCTTTTCATCAGTTCATATTGGCTCTCCTGTGCTGAGGCTTCAACACAAAAGGCAATGACCAATATTGACAAGAATCCCTTCATATCTTGTTTTCCCTGATTTCTATATCGCAAATGTACAAAAAATACATTTTTCCACCACAACTATCAAAAATATTTTTTTCCGACCCTTAACATCTAATAATTGCTCTGCAATATCTAACAATAAATGTTAAATATTAAGGAAAAGATGCATTTTTCTTAATTATTTCTTGGAGTGATTTAAACATTTAAATTACATTTGCAACAGGAAAATCGAAAACATTAAATAACATGGTAAAGAATAAGAAAGAAATCAGCACGCTTACCAAGGCCGAAATGGAAATCATGAACACCTTGTGGGATGCAGCAGGACCTATGAGCACGCACGCTATTATAGAAAAGTATCCAGAACCTAAGCCTGCCTACTCTACAGTTGCTACCTTTATGAAGATTCTTACCAACAAGGAATTTGTTTCCTTCCAGAAAGGCAATGAGGGTGACAAGACATTCTACTTCTATCCCTTAATTACCAGAGTGGAATATACGCGCAAGTTCATGAATCAGGTTAAGAGCACCTTCTTCGGAGGCTCCGTAAAGTCGCTCATCTCCTTCTTTGCAAAAGAAGAAAAACTCTCAGATGAAGACCTAAAAGAAATTCTTTCTTTTATTAAAAGTTGAGAGTGTAGAATGTAGAGTTGAGAGACAGTTTATAAGTGAATAGTAAATAGTATGAAGTAATAAACTTGGAAACTCTAAACTTAAAAACAGACTCTAAACTCTAAACACTCAACTCTAAACTTTCCCAAAATGGAGTACATCTTAAAATCCGCCGTCGTATTGGCATCACTATACACCATGTTCTATTTCTTCCTGAAGAAAGAGACGTTTCATAGGTTCAACCGCGTATGTCTGATTTTTACCTTGATGGCATCCCTGGTACTACCTATGGTGCATATTACCGTTTCACATCCTACGGCCGTGAATCAGGCTGTAATGGCAAGTACCACTTACGTTACCGCTCTGCCAACCATAGTTGTGACACCAGAGACCAAGGCACCCTTGCTTACCTGGAACGATGTACTTGCCTACATCTACTGGATTGGCCTGTGCATAATGCTTCTCTATCTGGCTTTGCAGATTGTACAGACGTACCTACTGATAAAGGGCGGATTGAGGCATACTGATGAGTTTGGCAATACCGTTATCCTAAAGGATGATGTGAAGTCGCCCTTCAGTATCTTCCACTATATAGTAATGAGTGTAGAGGACTATGAGAAACACCGTCGAAATATACTTACCCACGAGCAGGAACACATTCGCATGTGTCACAGCTACGACCTGCTGCTCCTGGAGATAGTAAAAGTGCTCCAATGGTTCAACCCCTTTGTATGGTTCCTGGAGAACGATCTGAAGGCACTACATGAATATCAGGCCGACGAGGCCGTCATTAATCAAGGCATCGATGCAAAACAATATCAACAACTTCTCGTCGTGAAGGCCGTCGGCAATCGTCTGCAGCCATTTGCCAATAACCTCAGACGGGGCTCACTAAAAAAACGTATTATTATGATGTATCAGAAAAAATCAAACCGATGGATGATGCTGAAAGCCTTGTTCATCATTCCTATGACTTGTTTTGCAATCTACGCGTTTGCAAACTCCGAAGCGAACGAACAAGTTCCGAAAGTTAAAAAGACTGTTGCTGCTCAGCAGGAAAAGACAACACCCGACACTTTGCAAAACAAGACAACATCTGACGCTCAGCAGATGAAAACCGTAACAGTAGTAACAAAGTGTAACAAAGAAATACTTACGGGCACTACGTCAAAAGAGAAAGCTGAGCAAATGAAAAAAGATATTGAAGCCAAGTTTGGAGATAATGTTACGGTTTCATTAACAGACGTTGATCCTAACGACTCCATCGTCAATCGTCCATCGAAATTGGCACAATACCCTGGAGGTTATGAAGCTGCTTATCAATTCATGTCCCAGATTTTAAAATATCCTCAGATAGCCGTTGAACATGGCATACAAGGCAGAGTTTCGGTTCAATTTGTGGTAAATAAAGATGGATCAGTTTGTGATGTAACAGTAGTCAGCAACAACGCTAAGTCAAGCGCAGAAGTACGAGACGTGGAAGGAGAAAAAGAGGAAGGAGCTGAATACATTACACTTTCAGAGCTCAACTCTGCCCGCAAAGCTTTGGAGGAAGAAGCTATTCGCGTAGTAAAAGCGATGCCCAAATGGGAGCCTGCAGAGCAAGACGGGAAGAAAGTACGCAGTAGATTTATGCTTCCCATGAGTTTCCGTCTCAACTAAACTTCCCTCATATTATATATAATAGGTATATGAAAGAAAAGTCCTGCAGCTATTGCTCAGGACTTTTTCTTGTTTTATACAGAAGACTAAGGCCTAAAACCTTATTCCGAAATGTTAACTACTAATAAAGGAAATACTTAAACTAAATACAAATGTTAAATAACGGGCGATTTCACACTTTTTTCTTGCTTTTATTTGTAGGCCTTTTATAAGCCGCATATTTTTGTAGTAGGAAAACAACAGAAACAACGATATGGAGAAGACAATGAAACCGCTAACCCGAGCAGAGATGGATGTGATGAACGTCCTATGGGATTCCCCTCTGGCCCTTAGCATAAATGACATTGTGGAACGCTATGCCGATCCCAAGCCTGCCTATACCACAGTAGCCACCTTTCTGAAGATTCTGGACGCCAAGGGTTATGTGGAGCATAAACGCAAAGAGGAGACTGGCAGAACATTCTTCTTCTCACCCATGATGTCACGCGAGAAATACATCACTCATGTACTGAACGATGTAAAAGATACACTCTTTGGCAGTTCTACCAAGCGTCTCTGCTCGTTCCTCATCCAGAACGACGAACTCTCTGAGGAAGACCTGCAAGAAATACTCGCGTTAATTGAACAGCCTCACCCCTAGCCCCTCTCCCGTGAGAGAGGGGAACCTTAAAGGAGTAGAGATTATGGATTAGAGATTAGAGAATAGAGATTATGGAATTTATCATAAAATCAGCCTTATTGCTTACGCTACTGTACGGATGCTTTGCTCTGCTACTGAGCCGCGAGACGTTTCACCGCTTCAACCGCATAGCGTTACTCAGCACACTTATCGTTTCTCTGGTGCTGCCTGCTGTGAAACTGACCATTCAGAAGCCTGCATACATAAATCCCATAGCACCTATAGAGTTTGTCATAAAGCCCAAAGCAGCTACCACGGTTCAGGATACAGGGATACAAGCAACCATAGCACAGCAACCAGAAACCCTTATGGAAGCAGAGGCTCCTACATACGGCTTCATCATAATGCAAGTCCTATGGATGCTCTACCTGATAGGAGTCGTGGTATCTGTAGGTATCTTCTGCATTCAGCTGTTCCGCTTCTGGCAAGACATTAAGGGTGGCGTGCGAACCAAAGACGAATGGGGCAATACCATTGTGATTCATGGCGGCAACTATTCACCCTATAGTTTCTTCCATTATATAATAATAAGCGTTACGGATTACGAGCAACTGCGCGACCCCATATTGGCACACGAGCAGGCTCACATCCGCCTGGGACACTCTTGGGACCTTATGCTGCTGCAATTGGTAACAGCCATCCAGTGGTTCAATCCCTTTGTCTATCTCATGGGGCGCTCCCTGAAGGCTGTTCACGAATACGAGGCAGACAGCGCTGTACTAAATTTTGGCATCGATGCAAAACAATATCAACTTTTACTTGTGACAAAGGCCGTTGGCAACAGACTGCAGACCGTTGGCAACTGTCTGAATCACCATTCACTAAAAAAACGAATTAAAATGATGTATCAGAAAAAATCAAACCGATGGATGATGCTGAAAGCCTTGTTCATCATTCCAGTTGCATGTTTTGCACTCTACACGTTTGCAACTCCAAAGGCGGACTCACCAGTTCTGCAAGTGAAGAAAACCACTTCTGCGCCACAGAAGAAAGTTACTACTGTACGTGGTAGAGGAATTCCATCAGGAGAAGTAAAGAGTGATGACAAGATCTACGACATAGTAGAGGAAAATGCGAAATTCCCAGGAGGTGAAGAGGCTTGCTTCAAGTGGATAGCCGAAAACATTCAATATCCTCAGGAAGCAAAAGAGAATAAGATTCAGGGAAGAGTAACGGTCTCCTTTGTCGTAGAAAAAGACGGAACTCTCACTGATGTAAAAGTCATAGGGAATCCTTATAAATATATTAGCGAGGAAGCTGTCCGCGTAGTAAAAGCGATGCCCAAATGGAATCCTGCTAAAATTAAAGGCAAGATAGTACGAAGTAGATTCAGACTTCCTGTAACTTTCCGTCTAAATTAAAAGTCCTCTCACCATATACAAATAAAGTATAGAAAAGAAAAGTTCTGTGGCTTAAGCCCAGAACTTTTTCTTGTATATTATATCAGATGGTTACAACTACTATATCAGACCGTAATGACGTAAGGCATTCCAGATGCCGTCTTCATCAACGGACGTTGTAACATAATCAGCCTCCTTTTTCAGACATTCGAGCGCATTGCCCATAGCCACTCCGATGCCCGCTGTACGAATCATCGAAGAGTCGTTGCCTCCATCGCCAAAGGCCATTGTATGCTGTGAGTCCAGTCCCAGATACTGCGTCATAGCCAGGAGACCTTCGCCCTTGTCTGCACCTTTAGCCGTAATATCAGTAAAGGCTGGATGCCATCGCCCTGCAGTACAATCGGTAAGCAGGGACAATATCTCCTTCTCGTAATCCTCATCGAAGAAAGGCGTCAACTGGAAAATACGCTGCTGGAGCACTTCTTCGAAAGGACGGGCTTGATTCAGATTCTCTACGCATATCTCCCGACGGAAGATCTTATCCACCTCGCCTTGCGGATCCAGTACAGCCACATCCTTCTCGCCTACCATAATCAGGCCGTAGTTCTTTTCGTGAGCATCTTGCATCACAAGACGAGCCGTACGGTTGGCTATCTCCTTACTGCTTATCACCTGGTCACCCACATAGCACAAGGCTCCGTTGATGGTTACGTAGCCGTCAATCAGATGTTCGATAGCTCCCAGATTGGTAATGATAAGAGGTGGACGACCTGTAGCTATGAACACCTTGTGCCCAGCCTTCTTGGCTAAGGTTAGTGCCTGTATGGTAGAATCAGGTATCTGGTGTGTCTTGAAACTCACCAAGGTACCATCGATATCAAAAAATAATGCGTAACTTTCCATTAAGAATAAGAATGAAAAAGTCCTGGGCCACAAGCTCAGGACCTATAAGCCTCTCCTCTAGCCCCTCTCCCGTGTGAGAGGGGAACTATTATTCGGAGATAATTATTGGCATGATTTATTTACCTCATCCTTCAAAACTCCCCTCGCCCACGGGAGAGGGGTTAGGGGGTGAGGCCAGGGTAAGCCTTTTTAGGCTTTTACACGACCCAGATAAGAACCGTCGCGGCTGTCAACCTCTACGATCTCGCCTTCCTCGATGAACAGAGGAACACGAATCTCAGCACCAGTCTCAACGCGAGCGGGCTTCAAGGTGTTAGTAGCAGTATCGCCCTTCAGACCAGGCTCTGTCCAAGTAATCTGCAGATGAACCTTAACAGGAACGTCAGCATACAGAACGGTCTCTGTGCTTGAGTCAACGACAACTTCTACATTCTCGCTCTCCTTCAAGAAGTTAACACCGTTAACCAAAGAGGGCTGAATGTTGATCTGCTCGAAGGTCTCGTTGTTCATGAATACCAAGTCCTCACCATCCTTGTAAAGATACTGATAGGGACGGCGCTCTACGCGGACATCCTCCAACTTCTCACCAATATTGAAACGCTTCTCGATAACGCCACCGTTTACAACATCCTTCAGGGTAACGTTCATAATGGTGTTTCCCTTACCTGGCTTACGATGCAAGAAGTCGATACAGAAGTAAAGCTTGCCATCCATGCGGATACAAACACCTTTCTTAATGTCTTGTGAATTAATCATAAAATAACCTTTATTTTGTACTGTTTTCTTTTTTGCGCTGCAAAAGTACGAAAAAAAGATAAAAGAGAAAAGAGAAAAAAGAAAATTTAGGGTCAAATCTTGCGTAATCAGAAAAAAAGTCATAATTTTGCACCCCGAATCAGTTATAGACAAACAAATAATAAGCAAAATAAGATATGAAAAGAACATTTCAGCCCCACAACCGTCGCCGTAACAACAAGCACGGTTTCCGTCAGAGAATGACCACCGCTAATGGTCGTCGCGTTTTGGCAGCTCGTCGTGCTAAAGGTCGCAAGAAGTTGACCGTTTCAGACGAGAAACACGGAAAGTAAAACAAAAATTTACTTAAAATAGGAAAGAAGTAGGGGCAACTTTACTTCTTTCTTGTTTTTATTTCGTAACTTTACCTGCAAAATATAAAAAACATGAGCGATTTCACAAAGAAGCTGACCAGCCCCATTGTGTACTGGAACCTCATTATGCTGGTGGTGGTAAGCATAGTCTTACTGATTGTATTGTGGTTTTGGATGAAAGACTACTCTCATCATGGCGAAAGCGTGGAAGTTCCCCAGGTAAAGGGTATGCTACTGGCTGATGCTGAGTACGAACTGGAAAAGCAAGGGTTGGCAGTTGTAATCTCCGACTCGTCTTACAATCGCAACTTGCCTGCAGGAACGGTATTGGAAATAGCCCCAGACGCAGGCAGCAAGGTAAAAACAGGCAGGAACATCTACCTTACTATCAATACACGTAACGTTCCTACCCTACCCATCCCAGATATTGCAGACAACTGCTCCCTACGCGAGGCTGAAGCTCGCCTGAAATCATTAGGCTTAAAATTAGGCCCCATAGAGTATGCACCAGGCGACAAAGACTGGGTTCTCTCTGTAAAATGTAAAGGCCGCACCGTCGTAGCGGGCGACCGTGTGGAGATAGACTGCCCCATTACCCTGGTGGTAGGCAACAACAACTCTGGCATAGAGGACAACCTTGATGACGAGGAGTGGGATGATGACGAATTCTCTTCACCCGAAGAAGAAGTTGAAAATTGAAAGTGTAGAGTGATATTTGAGAGTGTAGAATCAGTTTAATAAAGTTGATTGTTGCAAGTATAAAGTGATAAACTAGTTAAACTCTGAGCTTATCACTGCCTCTAAACTCTAAACTAAAAAAAGACAATGGCGGAATTTGACGAGGATATACTTAACGAGGAAGAAGACGACATTCTATCGGCAGCCCCAGAGGAACACGAACATTGGCGCATAGAGGTGGACAAAGGCCAGAATGCTGTGCGCATAGACAAGTTCCTGATGGATCACATGGGCGATACCAGCAGGAATCGTATCCAAAAAGCAGCTGAAGCAGGATGCATCCGCGTGAACGAAAAGCCCGTCAAGAGCAACTATAAGGTTAAGCCCTACGATGTTATCACACTCGTATTGGATCGCCCCAAACGCGACTGGGAGATTATTCCTGAGGACATTCCGCTGAACGTGGTATATGAAGACGACCAACTGCTGGTCATCAACAAACCTGCAGGAATGGTGGTTCACCCTGGCTGCGGCAACTATAGCGGCACGCTGGTAAATGCGTTGGCCTGGCACATGAGAGACAATCACGATTTCGACCCTAACGACCCCACCGTAGGTCTGGTTCATCGTATCGACAAAGACACTAGCGGACTGCTGGTAATAGCCAAGACAGCCGAAGCCAAGACGCACCTGTGTAAGCAGTTCTTCTATCACACCACCCGCCGACAGTACAATGCGCTGGTGTGGGGACCGTTCAAGGAGGACGACGGCACCATAGAGGGCAACATCGGCCGTCACCCGAAAGATCGCTTACAGATGGCCGTTTATCCTACGGATAGCGAGATTGGCAAGCCTGCCATCACGCACTATCACGTGCTGGAACGCTTTGGAGCCGTTACATTGGTGGAATGCAGATTAGAGACAGGCCGTACCCATCAGATCAGGGCCCACATGCGTCACCTGGGTCATCCGCTCTTTGCAGATGAGCGATACGGAGGCGACCAGATTTTACGTGGAGAGCTAACAGCCTCGTACAAGGCATTCATACATAACTGCATGACTATCTGCCCCCGTCAGGCACTTCATGCAAAGACGCTGGGATTTGTTCATCCCACCACAGGAGAAGAAATGTTTTTCGATTCGGAGCTGCCGGCAGATATGACAGCCCTGTTAGATAAATGGAGGAAAAGAATATGAAAAAGATTGTTGCAATTGTTTGCGGAGGAGATTCCTCAGAACATGATGTAAGTATGAGAAGCGCTGCCGGAATAGCATCGTTCCTGGACAAAGAGCGCTATAATATATATAAGGTAGAGGTGCATGCCGGAAAATGGGAAGCTTTGGTAGGAGAAGAAGAGAAGCGCACACCCGTGGATAAGAACGACTTCTCGTTCCTGAATGAGAAGGGCGAGCGTATCCGTCCAGACTACTGCTATATCACCATCCACGGTGCCCCAGGCGAGAATGGAATATTCCAAGGTTATCTGGATCTGATAGGTATGCCCTACAGTACCTGCAACGTACTGGTAGAGGCTATGACCTACGACAAGTTCGTACTGAATAACTACATGCGTGGCATGGGCGTGTCGGTAGCCGACAGCTTGGTAGTGAAGATTGGGCACGACCACGAGGTAAGCGATCAGGAAATCATTGACCGCATAGGTCTGCCTTGTTTCGTAAAGCCCGCTCGTGGCGGCTCCTCATTCGGCACCACCAAGGTGAAGACGCCAGAGGCACTTCGTCCTGCCATAGATTTGGCACTCAAGGAAGGTGAGGACGTGATGGTTGAGGCATTCATGCAAGGAACAGAGATTACCTGCGGTTGCTACAAGACCAAGAAGAATAGCGTCGTCTTCCCTATTACTGAGGTGGTGACCACCAACGAATTCTTCGACTATGATGCCAAGTACAACGGACAGGTGGATGAGATTACGCCAGCCCGCATCAGTCAGAATCTGACGGAAAGAGTGCAAAAACTTACCTCGCTCATCTACGATATCCTCGGCTGTCACGGCATCATCCGCGTGGACTACATCATCACAGCCGGCGACAAGATAAACATGTTGGAAATCAATACCACTCCTGGTATGACAGCCACCAGCTTCATCCCTCAGCAGGTTCGTGCTGCAGGCTTGAACATTAAAGATGTGCTAACAGATATAATTGAAAATTAGTTTACTGTAAACTGTAAACCAAATGGAAAGTGAATTTGACGCGATACGTCCGTATAACGACGATGAGATTCCAGGCGTTGTAGATAGTCTTTTGCATGACCGCCTGATGAACGCTCAGCTGAAGACACTGCTTCCCTGGCTCCCTCAGTGGCTCAGGAACGGCGTAATCAGGCTGGCTTTTATAGGCGTACACAGCACGTTGGACTTTCAGTTGCGCTTCATGAAACCTGTTGTCAAATACGTTCTGCGTAAATGCAGCAATGGTGCCACCTTCGAACATGCCAATATCACAGCTGGCGAGGAGCGCTACACTTTCATGAGCAATCATCGCGATATTGTGCTGGACAGCGCCATTTTGGATTACCTGCTTCACAAGCACAAGTTCCCCACAACCTGCGAGATTGCCATCGGTGACAATCTGCTTATCTATCCTTGGATAGAGAAAGTGGTAAAGCTGAACAAGGCCTTTACCGTTCGCAGGGGACTGGGTTCTAAGGACTTGCTCAAGAGCAGTATGCTGATGAGTAGGTACATCCACCATGCCGTGAACGAGAAGCACGAGAACATCTGGATAGCTCAGCGAGAAGGCAGGGCGAAGGATAGCAGCGACACCACCCAAGAGAGTGTTCTGAAAATGTTGGCTATGGGTGTAGAAAACGATAATCCTGCAGAGCAACTGCGCGACCTGAACATCGTCCCTCTCACCATCAGCTACGAATATGACCCTTGCGACTATCTGAAAGCTGCAGAGTTTCAGCTGAAGCGCGACAATCCTGCCTACAAGAAGAGTAAGGCTGATGACGAAAAGAATATGCGCGAAGGTATCTGGGGCTTTAAGGGAGGCATTCACTATGAGGCCGCTCCCTGCATTAACACTTGGCTGGATGAGCTGAAGGATCTTCCTCGTAATGAATTCTTTGCAGAACTGGCTCATCGTATAGATATGCAGATTCATGCTGGCTACAAACTATTCCCTGGCAACTACGTAGCTGCCGATATGCTGAACGGAACGACAGAGTATTCTGCTCAATATACAGAGGAGCAGAAGCAACAGTTCCTGAATTATCTGCAGCAGCGCCTTGACAAAGTAGAAATAGAGAATAAGGACGAAGCATTCCTTCGTGAGCGTTTGCTTACCATGTATGCCAACCCAGTCTTCAACAAGCAAAAAGCCCTGCAATCATGAGGCACTCATACCTGCTCATATTAGGCCTCATCTGCCTTGCATCCTGTAGCAGCAACGAGGAGCCCTATCCCAGCATCATAACTGAGATGGCGGATCTGTACACAAACAATCAGGGTGTTATGGAGAAGTTCACCACAGATGCAGGTATCACCTATCAGGTAATAAACGGCAAGGGAGACCTGAAGCCTAATGCGCTCTATCGTATCCTCTGTGGATATGTTCCCTCTGAAGGAAATGCCACCATTTATCAGGCTCAGAGCGCTTATTATCTGAAAGATAGCACGGCAATTGCCAAGACCGACCCTACAGGCGTGAAGAGTGCTTGGCGAGCAGGTAAATACATCAATATGTACCTCAGTCCTCTCACGCAGGGAGGAACGCAGTACTGGGGATTCATCACAGACAGTATAAAGGAAGGGCATGCTTGGATAAGTCTCTATCACAACCAGCATGCCGATCCACTTTCGTACACCCAGCCTACATATGCCAGTTTGCCCGTTGATAGTATCAAGGGCATTCTGGAGGGGGACGACATAACATTGCGTATTAACACCTTTAACGGCCCTCAGACATGGAACTTCAAGAAATAAAAGGCTCCGTTGCCGTACTGATCTCAGGAGGCGTGGACAGCGCCGTTGTGGTTCATCAGCTTTGCGAAGCTGGACTGAAGCCCGACCTTCATTATATAAAGATAGGTATGGAGGGGGAAGATTCTTCGTGCTCAGCCGAAGAGGACATAGAACTCTCTCAGGCTACCGCTCAGAAGTATGGCCTGAAATTAGAGGTTACAGATTTACAGAAGGAGTACTGGGAACAAGTGGTAGGCTACGCCATAGAACGCGTAAAGAAAGGTCTGACACCTAATCCCGATGTGATGTGCAACCGACTGATCAAGTTCGGTGCCTTTGAAGAGCGTATAGGTCATCAGTACGATTACATCGCTACAGGACATTACGCCACCAACGTCGAGAAGGACGGCCTAATGTGGTTAGGAACAGCCAAAGACCCCGTAAAAGACCAGACTGATTTCTTGGCTCAGCTATCCTACGAGCAGCTACGCCACACCATCTTCCCTATAGGACACCTGATGAAGGAAGAGGTGCGTCAGATTGCCTTGGATGCTAAGTTGCCCAGCGCCAGAAGAAAGGACAGTCAGGGAATCTGCTTCTTAGGCAAGATAAACTACAACGATTTCCTCCGTAAGTTCATGGGTGAACAGGAAGGAAAGGTTATAGACATAGAGACAGGCAAGGTGATAGGTCATCATCGCGGCTTCTGGTTCCACACCATCGGTCAGCGCAAAGGTCTCGGTTTAGGCGGAGGACCTTGGTTCGTAGTTAAGAAAAACATCAAGAAGAATATTATCTTCGTGGCTCGTGGATGGGACACCCAGTTGCAGTACGGACATGATTTCCGTCTGGCCGACATGCACTTCATTACCCGCAATCCATGGGAGGAAACGCCCACAAACCTTCCCATCCAATTCAAGATTCGCCACGTGGATCATTTCCTGCCAGGCTTCATTACCCTCGACGAAGAAGGTTATCACATCCATTCCGACGAACCCATTCAGGGCATTGCCCCTGGCCAGTTCGGCTGTATCTACGATGCCGAAGCAAAAATATGCTACGGAAGCGGAGAGATTAGTATCTATAAAGACAAATAAGGTTCCACGTAAAAACGAGGAACCTTATTGCTAAGCGAAGTGACCAAAGCTGGGAGATGATTTTCATCTCTCCATTTTTTTCTTCCAGACAAAATATCCGTAAATTGCCAACAAAGTGTAGATGCCGTACAACAAGGAACGGCCATATACACCTTTATATATATATAGCCCCGTGGAGATGGCATCGCAAGCCAGCCATACCCACCACTGCTCAATATACTTCTTGGCAAGCATCCACAAAGCCACCAGATAGAAAGCAGTAGAGAGGGCGTCAATATAAGCTACGGTACTGTCTGTATGTTTCAGAATAAAGGCAATGAGTGCCCACAGCAACAGAGTAATGCCAGTAAGAATGTAACGCATACGAACAGGTGTCCGAGTAATCGGCAAATCCTTACCTGTCCTTTTCTTCCCAGAAAGCCAAACATACAAGCCGTAAAGACTGGCACCGAAGGCATATAACTCTGTAGCACAGTCGCCATACACACCGCTCTGATAGAGTACAAAGAAATAGACAACAGGCATAATACAGCCCACTATCCACATCCAGGGATTCTCCTTGAATTCAAACCAGATGTACAGGAAACCCAGCAGGGTTCCCAGTACATCCATCCAGTTTGTAATAATGTATTCCAGCATTTAAAACTTAAGTGTTATGTTGCCCATGCAAGTAAAGCCTGCCATAGGAACGTACCCCAACTGATAATAGCGATTTGACTCTGGATAATCTGAGCCTACAATGGCAGAGTATGCCCATCCGCTGCTTGCATAGTGCTTATTAAAGATATTATTGAAGTTTACACCAAAAATAACGTCCTTCAATCCTTTCTTGGCTACCTTAAAATCATAGCTCAGAGCAATATCCGTACGTGTGTAACTGGGAAGAGAACGATCGTCGTTGGATGTATTATCAAGATACTGCTTGCTCACAAATCCTGTGTGCCAAGTAGCCTTGAACCCCTTATAATGGAAATCGGCAAACCCATTCAGGATAACGGCGGGTGAGAAAGCCAGCGTTTTGTTATCATAATGAACAGTAGTTGGAGGAAGGTCATTCCAATCTGCATCGTAGGTCTCTATTACCTCATCAAAATCGCTGATGGTATTCTTACTGATAGCGGCATTACCCTCAAGAGCAAACCACTTGGTAACATTTACGCCTGCTTCCAACTCCATACCCAGACGATAACTCTTGTTGACATTGGTAGTTAACTTCTCTCCGATGTCACTCAGCTGGCCCGTCTGTACAAATTGATTGTTGTAATACATAGCATATAAACCGATGCCGGCATGCCAACGGTTGTTGGCATAATTATAACCGAGTTCCACATCATGCAACATTTCTGCCTTGGGAGCAGGATAATTACCGTTGTCGGTAAAATTGTTACGCTCAGGTTCGCGATGGCTCAAAGCATAGCTAAGATAAGCATTATGGCCATCCTTATGATATGACAGACCAACCTTAGGATTCAAGAAATCATACTGCTCTTTGATGTTCAAGGGGTGAGCCTTATATGTACCATCGGTCTGCTTTACAAAGCTATCATGTGTTCCGTTGGTTATAAAGCCTACATGACGATACTGGATATCAGCAAAAACATCCCATGCATCTGTAATATGGTACATACCCTTGATGAATATCTGGCCATCAACCTTATTGGCGTCATTGTCGTAGTATTTATAACGTCCCTCATCGGTAAAGAGATCTGCGGCCAACTGATTATTACTGGTGTAAAGCAAGTAGCCATAATGGTTAGCCTCAAAGTTCTGCAGAGAAGCTCCGCCTAATACATCCCAACGATCATCCTTGTAATTGACATTCCATACTACTCCATAGCAGTCTTGCGTCATACCCTTACGACGGATATAATCTTCCTTACCCAGACTTGAGCCATCTGACAATACGGCTGGCAAACCAAACTTCTTGGGTTTGTTCTTGTAACGGAAACTATCATAATACCCATGACCATGTGTATAATGCAGGGTACCCGATGTACTCCAATGGTCAGAAATATTCCATGCCAAGTTCAGCAGGTTATGATTCTGCCAGAAATTATCCGTAGCACCACGGTAATCAGAACCATCCTTCAGTTTAAAACGGCTGATAGTCCATCCGCCGGCCCAATCTGGCGAGAAATTTTCGTATAGGTCGTTGTACTGTCCCAGTCCCTTATCATAAAGGTCCTTGTATGTACGCACACCCTCATACGAATTCATACTATACTCATCATCACCAGGGCAAACTCCGTTCCAAGCCTGACCTGTCTGCTCGTAATTACCTATATTCTTATAGCTGACTTTCAGCGTCCCATCAGAATTCAACCAGGTTAGACCACCATAATAACTACCAGAGTTGCCATCCGTACCATGAATGAAACCATCCGTTCCTGTATGGTGATAAGCACCATCTATCACCAGATGATTCAACAGCAGGCCTGAACTGAAATTCCCACCTACATTATATGTATTATAGGAACCATAAGAGCCTGTCAGTTCAAGTGATGGAGTCAGTGAAGGCACTTTGGTCTGCAGTGCTACTGTTCCGCCAAAGGCTCCGTCACCATTTGTACTGGTACCTACGCCACGTTGAATCTGCACATTACCCAACAGAGCTGCATAAGAATTCATATTGGCCCAAAACACGCACTGGTCTTCTGGACTATTGAGAGCTACGCCGTCAAGTGTTACGTTAATTCTACTGTCACCGGCACCGCGAATCCTCATATAAGTAGTTCCTGTACCTAATCCGTTCTCACTCCAAGCCAACACACCTGGTGTACGGGCAAAAAGGAAGGGAAGTTCCTGTCCTGTTTTGGAAAAGCGCTCCAGCTCCTTAGCTTCAATATGGCTCACAGCAAACGGAGCGTTCCAAGGTGCCTTAACAGCTTTTACACTAACTTCACTTAAATCCTTTACCTTTGTCGAATCTGCCTTTTGCGCATACACATTGCAGATTCCGGCCACACTGAACAACAGTGAAGCCATCACGCACAATCTTTTCATCAATTTTTAATAAATTTAATGTTCATAACTCTCTACGCCAGCATTACCTGGTTCAGATTAAATGGGTATAATCTCAGCACTCACCAACTGGTGAGGCACCCCGGCGAGAGTCCTGCTCTCGCTGTTTTGCGATGCAAAGTTATAAAGAAAAGATAATATAGGAAAGAAAAGAACAATTTTTCTTTTCTTATTCTTCACACAACCACCCGCCCTCCTTAGCCTAAGGAGGGTACCTACCCCCTCCAAACCTCCCCACAACATTGGGGGAGGCTTAATTGACTGTAGCAGCATACGCCGCTTACGTCAAAGTTTCGGTATGGCTCACAAGCTTTCGCCCTTCGGGTGAGCCATGATTATTTTGAATACTTTTATAAGCTCTGTAGGATTCTTTTCAGGACAACCGTAGCAGAGATCTCTCGGTTGGCAGCCTCAGGAATAACAAGCGAGGTTGGAGCCTCTATAACATCGTCTGTAACAATCATGTTTCGACGAACAGGCAAGCAATGCATAAACTTAGCATTGTTGGTCCAACTCATGTGTTCTGTGTCAACAGTCCAGTTTGTCATGGTGTGATAGTCATGCAGAATCTTACCATAGTCAGCAGGACGAGTAACACCTGGGCAACTCCAGTTCTTGGCATAAATAAAGTCAGCACCCTCAAAAGCTTTCTTCTGATCGTACTCTACACGGGCATTACCAACAAACTTTGAGTCCAACTCGTAGCCTTCAGGATGTGTGATAACAAAATCAACATCTGCTGCATTCATCCACTCGGCAAAACTATTGGGAACAGCCTGTGGCAAAGACTTGGGATGAGGAGCCCAGGTTAGGACAACCTTAGGTCTCTTTGATTGACCATTATTTTTCCAGTTCTCTTCAATGGTTATCAAATCGGCAAAAGCCTGAAGGGGATGCACGGTAGCAGTCTCCATTGCAAAGACAGGCTTTCCGCTATACTTAACAAACTGGTTATAGACCGTCTCGGCATAGTCGTACTCGCGGTCGGTCAGACCAGCAAAAGAGCGGATACCAATCATATCGCAGTAACAGGCCATGACAGGAATGGCCTCCAACAGGTGTTCACTCTTATCTCCGTCCATGATAACGCCACGTTCCGTCTCCAACTTCCATGCTCCTGCGTTCACGTCAAGCACAATAACGTTCATGCCAAGATTCAACGCGGCCTTTTGAGTTGAAAGGCGGGTGCGCAAACTATTATTGAAGAACACCAACAAGGCGGTCTTGTTACGTCCCAACTCTACATACTTATAACGGTCGTCCTTTATCTCTTGGGCTTCTTTAAGCGCCTCCTTGAGGTCACCTAAATCCTGTACATTCAAAAAACTCTTCATTTCTTTTCCTCTAAACTCTAAACACTAAACTCTCAACTCTTTTTATCTTTATCCCTAATCTCCACTCTACGAATCTTTCCACTGATGGTCTTAGGCAATTCATCAACAAACTCTATTACACGAGGATACTTATACGGAGCAGTTTCCTGCTTAACGTGATTCTGCAACTCCTTAATCAGTTCCGGCCCTTCCTTTCCCTTATAAGCATCGGACAGCACTACAGTTGCCTTAACCACCATACCACGCACCTCATCGGGAGCACCAGTTATAGCGCATTCTACGATGGCAGGATGAGTCATCAATGCATTTTCCACCTCAAAAGGACCTATACGATAACCAGAACTCTTGATTACATCATCAGAGCGTGAAACGAACCAGAAATATCCATCTTCATCGTAATAGACCACATCTTTTGTATAATAAACACCATCATGGTAACTCTTCTCTGTGAGTTCCTTCTGCAGATGATATTCCTTAAAAAGGCCCAAAGGCTTTCCGGCTTCGGTATGTATTACCAACTGGCCATGTTCACCTGGTTTACAAGGATTACCCTCGTTATCTATGACAGCTACAGGGAACTGAGGATTGGGTAAGCCCATGGAACCTGGCTTAGGCTCTACAAATGGATATGTTCCCAACACCATTGTTGTCTCAGTTTGTCCATAAGCCTCATAAATCATAATGCCCGTCTTCTTTTTCCACTCCATGAAGACTTGGGGGTTGAGTGCCTCTCCCGCTGTGGTACAATAGCGGAGATTAGACAAATCAAACTTACTAAGGTCCTTACGTATCATAAATCGATAAACCGTAGGAGGAGCACAGAAAGACGTAACCTTGAAGTCCTGCATAACAGTCAACATCTTCTCGGCGTCAAAGTGACCTTCAAAGTCGTAGACAAATACCGTGGCACCGCAAATCAGTTGACCATACAATTTACCCCAAACAGCCTTACCCCAACCAGTATCAGCAACTGTAAGATGCAGAGACGTCTCATCTACATTATGCCAGTACTTGGCTGTCATTATATGAGCAAGAGGATAAGAGTAGTCATGCATCACCATCTTAGGCTCTCCACTTGTTCCACTGGTAAAGTACAACAGGAAATCGTCCGTAGATTTATTTTGCCCTTTCAGACTCTTGAACTTGGGCGCCATCATAACGCCTTGCCAGTAATTGTCCCAGTTCTGCGGAACGGCAGGGCCAATGGAAATGCAATGTTTCAACGACGGGCAATAGGCACGTGCACGAATAACGTTTCTGAGCACTATCATATCACCGACTGCCACAATAGCCTTGATATCAGCCTGATGACAACGGTAAATAATATCCTTGTCTGTAAGAAGGTGTGTAGCAGGAATAGCAACAGCGCCAATCTTGTGCAATGCTACCATAGTAATCCACCACTCAATCCTGCGCTTCAAGATAAGCATCACACAATCACCTTTTCCTATACCTAAAGTTTGGAAATAAGATGCAACGCCATCCGAGAGAGTCTTATACTCTGCATAATTGACGTGCTTAACATCTCCTCTGTCGTTAGTCCACAAGATTGCCTCTTTCTCCGGATCAGACTCAGCATATGCATCCACCACGTCATATCCAAAGTTAAAGTCTTCAGGAACTTCCACCTTGAAGTTTGCCATAAAATCGGCATAATCTTTGAACCTCGTTTGCTTTAGGAACTTCTCTAACATATTTGTTTTTTATTATAGTTTAGAGTTTAGGGTTTAGAGTTTAGAGTCAGTTATTGAGTTTAGAGTTTACAAGTTGGTATCCCACATTTTTCACTTTTGACCTACGGTCGAGCCTGCTTACGCTCGGAATAGCCTAAGCGAGCTTAGCTCTCCTCTCGCTCAATCGCAGCCTTCACTCTTTCACTTTTCACTTTTTCAACTGCCTCTCAACTCTACACTATCAACTTTCAATTTTCACTTCCTGATCTGTCCATTACCATTTATCAGCCACTTATAAGTGGTCATTTCTTCCAGTGCCATAGGTCCACGCGGACCAAGCTTCTGGGTACTGATACCTATCTCAGCTCCAAGACCGAATTGTGCTCCATCGGTAAAACTGGTGGGAGCATTCACATAGACACAGGCGGCATCTACCTCACGCTGAAAACGCAGAGCCGTCTCTTCGTTCTCCGTAATAATACACTCGCTATGGCCTGAACCATGCGCCTGAATATGCTCCAGAGCCTCATCTATTGAATCAACCACACGGATACTCAGGTCGTACGACATCCACTCGCGATCCCAGTCAAATGTTTTTCCTTCTTCCGGTTTATGTATTTGCACCTTATCCTTCATAGGAGCTAACAAGGTGGATAAATCTCCGACTCTGTCTTTGTGAACCAAAAGACAGTCAAGCGCATTACAAACACTTACCCTACGGGTCTTGGCATTGTTGATGATGGCACATCCTTTCTCCAAATCGCCATCTTTATCGAAATATGCATGCACCACTCCAGCGCCCGTCTCTATAACAGGAACTCGGGCATTGTCACGCACAAACTCTATCAGTTTCTTTCCTCCACGAGGAATGCAGAGGTCAACATATCCCACAGCATCCAACAATTCAGCCGTTGCCTCGTGGGTAGGCGGCATCAGTGCTACCACATCTGAAGGCAATTCCTCTGCATCGAGCGTCTTATGAATAAGGCTTACGATAGCCTCGTTGCTATGCTGGGCATTACGGCTACCCTTCAGAATACAGGCATTACCACTCTTGAAACAAAGCGAGAAAACATCGAAGCTGACATTGGGACGGGCTTCGTAAATTACACCTATCACACCAAAAGGAACACTCACTCTGCGTAAATACAAGCCATTCTCCAATGTTCTTTCCTTAGTGATAACACCCAAGGGGGAAGGCAAGGAGGCGACATGACGCATATCAGAAGCTATTCCCTGCAGACGTTCTGGCGTAAGAAGCAGGCGGTCGTACAGCGGATCTTCAGCATCCATCTGCTCAAGATCCAACTTATTGGCATCCAAGAGCAACTGCTGATTAGCCAAAATGGCATCAGCTAAATGCTCCAGAACAAGATTTCGTTGTTTGTCTTCGACCAGAGCCAATTTCCTGCTGGCAATCTTTATAGGTCTGAAGTCCATTCTGTATGTATGGTTTCGTTTGGTCTTTCAGCCAAATCTATCAATATATTGGGGCGGTTACCGTTGGCAATAATAACCTTAATACCAGAAGAAGCCACAGCACTGGCTGTCTTATACTTAGAAGCCATACCGCCTCTACCGGCACTGCTCTTCTCCGACTGGATATAACGAGAAAGATCCTCGCCAAGCTTAATGGTTCGTATCACTTCGCTATTAGGGTCGGAAGGATTACCTGTATATATACCATCCACATTGCTCAACAAGACCAATGTCTGGGCATTCATCATCTGAGCTATTAACCCAGACAACTCATCGTTGTCCGTGAACATCAACTCCTCAATGCTAACGGTATCATTCTCATTGACAACAGGAATAACACCGTTTTCCAGCATCACCTCCATACAGGCACGCTGGTTCTGGAAAGTACGTTCCGTAGAGAAATTCTCCTTGGTAGTCAGTACTTGACCAATATGAAGACCGTATTCACGAAAAAGGTCGTAATAAAGATTTATCAACTTCACCTGACCCATGGCTGAGAAGAGCTGACGTTGCTCCACAGAGTCCAGCATATGATCTACCTGCAGTTCCTTACGACCACAGGCAACAGCTCCACTGGACACAAGTATAACCTCGTAATTGTGCCAACGCAACCAGGCAATCTGATCCACCAAGGCCGACATGCGGGTAATGTTCAACTTACCCTCTTTCATTGTCAGCACATTGCTGCCAACCTTTACTACTATACGTTTTTTCATGCCAATACGCGCTTGAATTTCTCTATGAACTGTTGAGCCTCATCCATGCTTAAGCACAGGGGAGGTAGCAGACGGATTACATTGGTACCAGAACAACCCGTAAAGCAATGCTCCTCCTTGATAAGACGGGTACGGGGCTCCTTGTAGGGGATATCCAGTTCGATGCCAATCATCAAGCCCTCACCACGAACATCTACCACATGGTAGCTACCAACGAGTTTCTTCAGCTCAGCAATCAGGTATGAACCCACCTTAGCTGCATTCTCTACAAGTTTTTCCTCTTCTATTATATCCAATACAGCCAATGCACCAGCACAACCTAAATGATTGCCACCAAATGTTGTACCCAACTGGCCATATACGGGAGTGAACTTAGGAGATATCAACACGCCTGCCATGGGAAAACCATTGCAGATACCCTTGGCTACGGTTATCATATCGGGCTTCACTCCCAGATGCTGGTGAGCAAAGAACTTTCCGCTACGACCATAACCGCACTGAATTTCATCGCAAATCAGAACGGTATTATGCTTGTCGCACAGCTCGCGCAAAGCCTGAAGGAATTCTGCACTCACCATACGAATGCCACCCACACCCTGAATGCATTCTATGATACAGGCACATACATCGTCCTTCTCTATTTCCTTCTTCCATGCCTCGATATCATTGAGGGGAAGATATGTTACATGTCCGTTGGCATTGATGGGCGCAATAATCTTGGGGTTATTGGTTGCCTCGACTGCTAATGAGGTACGTCCGTGGAAAGCTTTCTCCAAAGAAAGCACACGGGTACGGCCATTATAGAACGAAGCTAGCTTCAAAGCATTCTCGTTGGCCTCGGCACCCGAGTTAATGAGAAACAAATGGTAGTCCTCATAGCCGCAGGCTTTACCCAAGCGCTTGGCAAACTCTTTCTGCAAGGGATTCTGCACCGAATTGCTGTAGAAGCCTAACTTAGCAACCTGATTGCTGATTGCCTCTACGTAATGAGGGTGAGCATGTCCCACGCTAATAACGGCATGACCACCATAGAGGTCTAGATACTCCTGTCCCTCGCTGTCCCAAACCTTGCAACCTTTGCCACGCTCTATTGCTATATCAAAAAGAGGATATACGTCAAACAAATCCATATTTACCTTATTCTTTTGAATGCTGCAAAATTACCACTTTTATTTTACTTATCTGTAATTCTGCAAAAAAAATATCAATTCTCAATTAGAAAGCCGATGCTTTCAGTTCAAGTCCGGCTTTCTCGTCCAAGCCGAACATCAGATTCATATTCTGAACAGCCTGACCTACGGCTCCCTTCAGCAGGTTGTCGATGCAACTGATCATCAACAACTGATCCTCGTACTTCTCCACATAGACCACGGCTTTGTTGGTGTTTACCACCTGTTTCATATCAGGGCTCTTGGTGACAAAGTGGGTGAAAGCTGCATCCTTGTAGTAATCAGCATATATCTGCTGAACCTCCTCTAGAGACTTATCGCACTTAGCATAGGCCGTCACGAAGATGCCTCTTGTGAAGCAGCCACGCTGAGGAATGAACAGCACTCGGCCGTCATAACCAGGGCACAGTTCTTGTACCGTTTGGTTGATTTCCAACAGATGCTGATGGGTGAAGGTCTTATAGACTGAAATATTATCGTTACGCCAAGAGAAGTGAGTCGTAGCACCTGGCTTCTGACCAGCTCCCGTGCTGCCCGTAATACCGTTCACATGAATATCGCCGCTAATAATCCCCGCCTTCAAAGCTGGCAGCATTGCCAACTGAATACAGGTGGCGAAACAACCGGGATTGGCCAAATGCTGACAACCGGCAATGATGTCCTTATGCGTTTCGGGCAAGCCATAGACGTAGTCGTGGTCACCCTTGATGCGGAAGTCCTGTGCAAGGTCGATAATCTTCACGCTGGCGGGGATGGCGTGCTCCTTAAGGAACGCCTCGCTCTTGCCATGGCCGAAACAGAAGAATACAACATCAACCTTATCGAAAGGCATCTCATCGGTGAACTTAAGGTCAGTGTCGCCAATCAAACCTTCGTGCACATCTGATACAAGATTGCCCGCATTACTTTCAGAATTGGCAAAGACAATCTCCGCCTCAGGATGCCCTAACAATACCCTTATCAACTCGCCACCAGTATACCCTGCAGCACCAAGTATTCCTATCTTCATATATTTTATGATTAAACTAATTGTTCACCCCTCCTTTCGGAGGGGATGGGGGAGGCTTTACCTTTTCTCATCCTTATGGATGCCATAATATACGCGAAGTGGCGTACTTGAAACCTTGATGAAACCTTTGGCTTCATCGGCAGTCCAACCAGTCTGCGTCTCACCGTATTCGCCGAGCTTGCTCTTTGTCAGGTCGTTGACAGAGTCAATACCAACAGTCTCGAAGCCGTAAGGACGGAGTTTCAGAATGGCTGTACCCGTTACATTGCGCTGGCTGCTGGTAAGCATGGCCTCGATATCGGGCATAACGGGCTCTAAGTACTGGCTCTCATGCAGGAACATGCCGTACCAGTTGGCCACCTGATCCTTCCAGTACTGCTGCCACTTGCTCAAAGTAGATTTCTCCAGCAGACGGTGTGCCTCGATGATAAGCTTGGGAGCTGCTGCCTCGAAACCTACGCGACCCTTGATGCCGATGATGGTATCGCCCACGTTGGCATCACGACCGATGGCGTAAGAAGCACCGATCTCCTCTATCTTCTGAATAGCCTTGATGTGGTCATCGAACTTCTCGCCATTCACAGCTACAATCTCACCCTTCTCGAACTGAATCTTCAACAGAGACTCCTTCTCAGGGTTCGTAACGTGCTTCAGATAAGCCTCCTC
>JAEEGL013240474.1_pt1 | contig 26041 bp, 22 predicted proteins | sample 9134231 | NCBI WGS metagenome assembly JAEEGL01 (sample SAMN16246548, study PRJNA631951) | gut metagenome | biome: gut microbiome; feature: rumen; material: fiber-attached | host: Bos | place: Iran: Karaj | collected 2018-10 | reverse complement strand
GCCAACGCCATCATGAAGAGGGCAACCAAGCACTACGTAGTAATGATACAGTTACAAAACGCCACTTAAACGGTGGCCGATAGCTACGCCGCGTGGCCGCTGAAAAACGCATCAGTGGCCACCGAGCGACGCAAAATGCACTTCGACAACTTGTCCTTTTGACAGGACGCCAATATCCTTATAGATGCCCGCCAGTATCCGGGCAATTGTTGTTTTTCCAGTACCTGGATTGCCAGTAAAAACAAGATGTAATGAAACAGGAACACTGCTCAGTCCATTTGCCTTTCTCTTTTGCTGCATCTTAACAAAATTAGTCAATTCCCTAATATCTTTTTTGATTGATTCCAAACCAATCAGACTATCCAATTCTTTATATGGGTCTCCACTATATACCTTTCCTGCCCCCTGACCACCCATATTGAACGAATTGACTTGAAACAAGCCTCCAAACAAGCTGTTGTTAATATAACCACTCGTATATATTGGTGTATTAACTTTTTTCTCTAATGATTTTTTCTTTTCATCAAAAATGTTATTTACGAGAATAATCCAAATGAATAAGTTAAGATACTGGCGTTCCGTTTCGTCTGCAATAGTAAAAACCGTTGATTTAGTTTTATTATCTAAGTCATGCAAGAACACTTGGTGCGCATTAAAACTGTTCAACTCATACTTGAAAGACTTTAAATTAAAAGAGTGCTTGTATTTCTCTCCATCTTTGGAGATATCCACTACTAACGAATAATCAATGAGCGGGCGAATTGAATTATTAAATGATTTGCACGGTTCGCCTTTATGATAAAGCGAAACCTCCACGGAATCTGCGTGATAATTCTGAATAGATCCTTCTTTATCAACATATGCCGTTGGCACGTCATAAAGGACGATGGAAGTTGTGTTTTCTTTTATCCCATAGTTATTCGTGCGTATAGTATTCTGTTGCTCCGTTGCCCAGTGAACAGCCTTAGAACCTCTAAACAACTGCTGATAGCTTTTCTCAATTAATTCGTTGTTCTCAAACTCACTCATGCCAGAATTCTCCAATCGTAACAGATCACACTATTATCTATTCTATGTTCTCAATATACCTGCACTTCGGAAATCCGGAGCATCCCCAAAACTGTTTTCCCTGATGCTCTCCTTTTGTCGCCGTTCTAAGCACTAATTCTTTCCCACATCTAGGACATGTTTTTACTTCTTGGGCAACTTCGTTTGTATCGCTGACAACATCCAATGCTTTGTCTTCAGGAGCGTCGCTTTGCGGCAACTCTGCAGGAGTCGTTATCGCCTCTTCCGCTGCCTGGTTGTCTAACTCTTTTTCTAATTCTTCATATTTGGCGTAGTAATCAGTACGGCCTTCAACATTCATGGCAAGAAACTTATTTGCATATTCTAAAATCTCTTTTTTACTGGCCTTAACATCAGATTTTAATTCTTTCAGAACCGTAATTAACTGATCAGCACGAATCACCTGCTTTTTTATGTTCTCGGGGGCATATTTGTCATTTACAACAGTTTTGGGATTAGCCAATACGATCAACGATTTATTATACTTATCAAATTGCTTTTCAAACAAGGCTCCGCCCAAAAGTCCCTTCGTTGCCCTTCTGCATTCCTTAAAGACACGGAGATGACGCTCGTTTTGAGTCACCGGACTATATATGCCCTCTTTGGTAAACTTCTTGCCGAACTGCATGGTTCGAATGAAATCACCTTTTGAGTTAATCTCAATGTTTCCGAAAAGATTCTTACACTCAATAAATACGTTAACATAAGGCGTAACCACAAGAAAATCAATCTGAGCGCCATTCCCTTCAGGATCCTCTATATAAATATCATGTATAACGACCAAATCCATCCCGCTGTTTTTCAGTTCGAAGAGGATTTGCTCTTCGCCTAAAATACCCGCTTTTGTAATGATAATTTCCTTTTCGATTTTCTGCGCCAGTTCCGACTTTTCGCTAACTTTTTCTTTCAATACTTCCAGTTTTTCCAAATATGCTTTCGCATCGCTCGACTCTTTAAGAATAACAACTTCCGGTCTATCTAACAGTCCCATAAAATTAGTCCTCCGCAAATTATATTAATATAAAACTATTATAATCCATTCATCAAGTCCTCTCTACAATGTTCGAATAGCCTTCATAAATAAACTCTTCTCGTAATCATCAAAATGCTTTAACACTTCACTTTGATGATTTTTACAATACTCTTTAGCCTCTGTAATGGTAAAACGCCGAATCTCTTTATTTCCTTTTTCCATGCGCACTATTGCATCCGTCGGGAATCCATATTCAATTAGCGCTTCTCCAATCAAACTTTTCACACCAGTTTCATAAAATCGCCGAACATGAGACAACGAAAACATACTCGTATCGTCACCTTTTTCACGTGCCACATAAGTAATGATGCTTTCAAAAAGAGCAAGCATTTTGGGGATTTGATGTTCCAGAATTCCCCTTAAACTTTTAAATGCTTCGTTGTACGCATCATCAATTGATTTTATTTTCTTTTCATGATACTGTCTTATTTCATAGCTTAGAAGCCCTTTGAAACCAGAGTTATAATAGTTATTTGCTACTGCCGAGAATTTCTTATTTGTTGCTTCGCTAATAAGCCCAGCTCCACAGAATGTATTTAGTATTTTCGTGATCCAACGATAATATAAAAAATTCTCAACTTCAACCGCATGAGTAACTAACTGCCGATACATAGCATATTCTGAATTTTTCATCAATTCACGCAGTAGTTTTTCCTGATTGTCCTTCGAAATAGTTCTATTCATAATAAACACATATTCCGGAAGCAGAAAAGTACATGTCTTTTCATCTCGCGCAACTTTTTTTAATTTATTGTTTTCCGTCAGATCGGTATAGTCGGCATTATCCAAGTCAATATTGCTCATATTCTTTTCCGAATATGTCAAAAATTCAAGTTCAAGTTCCCCCTCATCTTCTATTTTCTGTAATTCTTTATTCATGTAGAATACACGCCCAACAAAGCAATGATGGTATCTTCCAGCCCTGCCTTTAATATTCTTTATATCAAAAGGTGATAGCTTTTTACGACCCTTTGACGGATTAAGTATAACCATATTTTTAGCATCGGTATTAACACCTTCGACGATAGTTGAGGTACAAAACAGAGTACTAAATGTTTTCTTGTTAAATTGCTCCAGGATTTCTCGTTGTATGTACTTGGGGAGTTTTCCATGATGCATCCCAAATCCATTTTTCAAAACTTTGATCAGACTCCAATCATTTGCACTATTATTAATATCATATTCTCTTCTTATATGATCAATAAATATTTTAAAATCCTCTGGATAACCATTGTATGCATCTGTTTCTCCAACCGAATTCGATAATTTATTTGAATACTCAATCGCTTTAGTTGGAGTTGTGCAGTATAGCAGCGTTTGACCATAAGCCTTTGAATCGATGTATGAAATGACATCTTTAACTTTATCGTTTATCCCACTTCCAGTATGAACCAATACCGTTGATTCTTGTTGCGATAACTCGCAAGGTATCTTTTCTTCAATTTTTGAAGTATATGCATTTACCGTTATACGAAGCGTAGGTTCAAACGAAATCTCTTTGACTGTTATGTGATTAAGATCCAAATACCGTTTCATACCTTGTCCAAAATACTCTTGGCTCAAATTAGGACCCGCAAGATAATAATCGTCTACTAATTTTGAAAGTAAATATAGCGCGATGCGAAATGTTTTTCCTCTGTCTTCATTGAGAAAAGAAACCTGAGTTTTATCCTCAAATGTCTTAGCTTCATCACCTGCCTTTTCATCCAATTCGTCATTACAATAATCTTCATCGATTTTATAAACCTCATCGAAAAAGAAAAAATCTATTTTCAAATCTGGAAAGGATGCCAAAAGTTGTAAAGCTCTTTCCGGCGTAAACACAAATATCTTATCACCTTCTCGTGCGCAGGATTCATCTACGGTTTTGATAATACTATAGTTCAGTTTATATTTCTTAACAAACCAACTCATAATATTCGCATTTTCTATCAAAAGCGCCACTGTCGGAAATACCAACAAAATATTCTTATACCTATCTCGATTTAGAAATACGATTTCACGCATTAAAAAAGTTTTTCCATACGATGTTGGCGCGCTTACCAACATTCTCCGAATGGGCAAACTTTGAAACAAATCAACGATTTCTTTTTGTGTTTTATCAAGCGTAATCTGCTCATCACTTTTTGATTGGTATAAGCATTTTATTGCCTGATCGCACATAGTGTAATTTGAATCCAATGCAGAAACTGGATCATTTTCAAATCCATTTAACTTATTATATCCAAACACACGCATTTTTTGTGATGCTATATATAGTAATTCTATCATTACTGGAGTATTCTTTAATTCATCATTATCAGAAATCCAACATACCAAATCTCTGAGTTGATTGACCGAGTCCATATCATCAGGATCATAACGATTTATCGCGGATAACATAAAATTAACATAATCCTGCATAGAATCCATTCTCCTTATCCCTTAGCCGTTTAATACTTTCAATAGGAAAAACATAAAAAACTATCTCTGGATTAAATCCAACAAAAGAATACTGTCGATTATTAAAATGGCTCTTGATCTCATCAACTTCCCTTTGTATGTGTTCATACAAATGTGCAGCATTTTCGTAAACTAATTTTTCATCATACGCGAGCAAGCATGGGATTTTTATGACAATTCCCATCTCATTTAGTAAATCAATCAATGCCCGAGCTCGAGAGTCACCATCTTTTCTAATTGTTCGTACATTTAATCCGTTAATCTTTTCAAGTAAGATTTTGGCATCTTCCGTAATCTCATACCGTTTGGTGCTAACAAAATATAATTGCCTAGTCAAGTATTCATTAGTGTACTTTTCTATCAAATCCGCGTTTATCCCATCTTTACAATATCTTTTCTCACCAAGTTTAGCCTGTCCAAGCCAAAGAGCTAGACCAGATGAATCTTTCGTAAAATATGTAAGATCATATCCTTTTATTTCACTGCCATCATCTTGACGAGAGATCATTCTAACAGCCAATTTGTATGCATCAGGATTATATATCTGTACTAACAAATCTAGCAATACTTCTCCAGGAAGCCCATCTTTTTTGGGGTCTCGATGCGGCAAACGAAATGAGTATGCATATTGTATTGCATCCTCCAATGATGAGAATGTATTACTCTCATATGCTTTAGTAACCTCATCTTCACCAAAACAGTAAAAAGGTAAATTATCCCTCATTAATTTCCCCAGTTTTTCAACCGCATCATCTGCAATGGCGTGTCCAAATGGTCGATACACATATTTTTCATCCAAAGGAGAAAACGAAAAAATAATGCTTTTACTCGGCTGTACAATTAACTTGTCATATATATCGTTGTATTTTAGGTGGGACGACATTGTTTTCTCCTTCAGTTTTTCTTTATTGCTGCTTCAAAGTACAAAACCAGCGACATGCAAGTTTATCTTTTCTTCCAGAAATCAAAACTCATAATCATTTATGTTTTATATACTTATGCTCTATAACTATCATTAAGATAATTTTACGGGTTCTTAGTATTGTGGGATCTTCAATCGATAATTTGATATAACGCTAGCGCAAGTCGACGCGCAAATTCCGGTGGAACGGCATTTCCAATCATTCTATATGCATCAGTCATCGGTCCAACAAATTCATAATCATCCGGGAATGTCTGTATCCTTGCCGCTTCTCTCACTGTTATGGTTCTGGCTTGTCTTGAATCAGGATGAATGTGCCGGAGCCCATCCTTACACAAATGTGCCGGAATCGTTGTACTTGGTTGATCCCATTTCAAAACATTATACTTATGAATATTAGATTTTCTTCCTGTGTGTAGTGTATAAAGCTCTTTTCGTTTTTCCACCGATTCAAATTCATTTTTACCTGTTTCAATATCTTTTGTCAGCATTTCGAACAATTGAATATCTCTTTGATTATGATATCTACATATATGATTTTTTACCCTAGGCAAAGGTACGGAATGCATCGTTTTTATTCCATCGCATGTTGACACCTCTTTCTGCGGAATTAATTCCGGCAAATCACCTATCGCATCCTTTAGGCTTATTTTCTCATTCGACTTAAAAGAGGGCAAAATCATATTATAAAAACTATCGAGCTTCAGAATGGCAGCATCTCCATAATACTCTTTGCTCAAACCTAGAATAATAATTCTTTTACGATGTTGAGGTACTCCATAATCCTCTATATTTATAAGTGCGTTTTTCAAGTCTGCTAAAATATAGTATCCTGCCTTAGAAAACTCCTCACAGATTACCTCAGCAATTAATCGGTCTCCCGGTTTCGCGCTAAGAATTCCTGGGACATTTTCAAAAATGAATGCCTTGGGTTGAAATTCCTTTACTATCTCTAAATAGCTTTCAAATAAATAATTTCTATAATCATTTTTCATACCTTGTCCATCACGGATTCTTCCAGCAATGGAATAAGCTTGACATGGCGGTCCTCCAATAATAACGTCTACTTTTTCCCCCGCTAGTTTTCTAATTCCTTTAGATTTACCATAAACAGGATCATCAAAACCATTAATCAACTCATCCGTTCGTCGAACATCAAAACGTATTACTCTTTCATCTGCGTTTTTTAAATGCCACTTTTCTTTTAGTCTTTTACGAAGATTGTTACACTGAGCCGTTTCCCATTCAACACAAGCTTCAGTTTTGTATAACCCTGTCTGCGCAAATCCCTCCGTCAAACCACCACACCCTGCAAATAAATCTATTGTTTTAAGCTTTCTCATTTTACGCCTCTTTTTATGATCATTTTAAGCTCTTTACCAAGATAGTACCCTAATAATGGCGGCACCGCATTACCCACCTGTCGATTCTGCTGAGTACGATTTCCCGTAAACACGAAGCTATCCGGAAAAGATTGCAATCTCGCGTTCTCTCGTATCGTAGGAACTCTATTGTATTCATAGTGAAAATGGTTTCTATGGCCTGTATCAATTGTTCTTGATGGTTTATCACCATCATACCGTGTCCACGCTTCATGAAATGTTCTCGACTTCCCCCACCCCTCCGGTAAGTCCTTGTAATTACCACCTTCCGGAACTAATGCTATTGTCTTTTTAACAAAGTCCTTATGATTTGTGGCAACATGATTATATAAAACATTACAGTTTGCTCGCATTTTTACTTGATACTCAGTTTTTGGTTCTTGAATATACGAATCGATTTCGGATCCTAAATCTTTATCTCTTGATGGCAAATCGCTTATTGCACTACGACATGATACATAATGCTCCTCATCGCATACTGGTTTGGGAAATCTCGGAAAACCAATATCATTTCTTACCCCCATAAATATTAATCTTTTTCTCATTTGTGGCACGCCATAATCTGCCGCAAGCATGATTTTAGAATCCACATTATACTTCAATTCCTCGAGTCGTCTAATAATCTCATCTTTTATTTCCCCTCTATACATCATAGCCATTCCAGGGACATTCTCTATAATGAACCCCTTTGGTTTAAATAAACGAACCATTTCAATAACCGCCAAATACAATTTATTCCTTGGATCATCAAAATTTCTAGGCCCAGTAACTGAGAATCCCTGGCACGGAGGCCCTGCAATAATAACATCTACATTTTTCCCATTTACCAATTGTTTGATTTGATCAAATGTTTCTTGTTTAGATAAATCACCTTTTAATCCAATTGCGCCTTTATGATTAAGCTCAAATGTATTTAAGGCCGCCTGATCATTATCAACTCCGACTAGTACCTTAAAACCTGCATCCATGAATCCTTTTGATAATCCACCACATCCAGCAAACAAATCTATTACATTCATTTCCCCAACTACCTCCGGTCATTAGCAAATGATCCAAAAATAAATTTTCTATGATATTCGATACTTTCAAGAGAAGGTCTAAAGAAGATAACATGCGGAACCCGAATCTGTTTCCCTCTATATTTTTTAACCATTTCTAAATCATTCGACGGATGTTCGACCACTTCATAATCATTTGAAAGCGTAAACTTTCCCTGTACAAACGCCATTGACAATCCTCTTTCCAACGGAATACCATTATTAGGCATACATGTACCGCCATCTTCTCTTGGTCGAATGTATACCACATCCAATCCTTCACCCATATAGCCATTAATTTTTTGTCCGGTTACTGCACATGCATTACCATAACCCGCTAATACAAAATCTCTAAATGTGGCCGCATTAAATATATTTTCTTTGTTCTTTTCCGTGCTCTTATTGATTCGATCAATTACTGATTCATCCACATACACATCTGCTGTATATTGGGAATTCTCTAATTCGGCTACTTTCGTTTCAAATTCATTAATAACCCCTTCAAGAATACCATAACCTCCATTAATAGGGTATTCTTCAATTGCCATGCTCAAGCGCAAATACGTACTTGATGAATGATTACTAATTACATCGACATAATAAAAATCTTCTTCGCTCCTTGTATTTGAATGCGCAGAATCTGATCCTTTTCTAAAAACAACGATATCTCCCGCTGAAAACCGATGTATATGTCCTTCAACTTCCTCGTTCAGATATATGCGATATTCATTCCTTGGGTGTTTCGCTTTTGTGCCCGTAAATTTACTATTATGATATACGTAGCTACAAAATGTTTTTTTACCTAAGTATAAAGGTACCACGGCTAGAATTGCTGTATCATTTGGAATATCTCTTGTTAATGGCGGAAAAAAAGAAACAACCTCATTATGAAGAGAAGACATTAAATATCTCCCCCTCTTTGCTTTTCCATCTTCTCCCACGCTCCCAAGTTCTTGAAATCCACATCGTTTAAGAAAGTATTTCATACATGTGCTCCTATATTAAATAGCTTGTAACATCTATGTATTGTCTCTTTGGTTTCTTTTGCTTAAAATACACTTTTTTATCATCAACTCCAAAAGATATATGATAGTGGGCCTTTTTATGCTTTGATGGATCATGCTTTGTTTTCAGACATCCCTCCAACATTTTTGTAATAACGGAATATTCAAATAACAACATATTATCCGCTGATCCAAGTCCAAATGCCACATAACAGTTTGGAAATAACTCTAGCCAAGGTATATACTCATCATCAATAGAATACCAGTATTCTGAATTCTTTGCACTGTAACTGGATGATAACACAAAGCATGCATATTCTTTATTGGATGAAACACGTCTCGAATCTGATAACGCTTCAAGATGAATACCTAGTTTCAACTCAATTTTATCAACCATTTGAGCATGAATTCTCTTGTGATTAATCTTCTCGCTCTTATTCCATTGGATAAACAATGGCATGATATCCTTGGGTACATCTTGTTTCTCTTTCCTCCCGGGAATTTCAAGTTTTTGATTTAAATCATCTTTCTTTTCGTATAATACCTTACTATCATTCTTTAATGCATTTGAAACAATCAGATTCCATGCCTGCATTCTACTATGCCAATGTTTATGTTTCAAAAAGGTGTCCCAGTCGATTTCATATATTGCTTCCAATGTGTAATCACTATCCATTTTACATATTACAACATACTCAAATAACTGTTTATCCTTTTGCAGACTATTGGGCGGCTGTAAACCATAAAACACTCCGGTAACACTTCCGGTGGTAGATTTAATACTGTATCTATCACCTTCTTTGCTAAGTGCATTAAAATTCTTCATACCTACTTGCATCGAACTAAGATCAGGTAAATCATCGTGCGAATGATACCAGTCTAAAACTCTATATTCACCTATCTCCCCCACAACATTACTTGTGCGAAGGACATTACGCTTTTTAAGCTCCTTGATTGTTAGACTATACAATTCTATTAGTTCCGAAATACTATATCCACTTAAATCCATGATGCGCCTCCTCTCACCCAGGGAACCCTTCGACTCTACACTTTTCAAGAATTTTTAATACTCTTTCACATTGTTTTTCTGAAGAAATAATGCTCCCATCCATATTCTTTGACATCTTTATCAAATGCAATTCAGCCGGGCTAAGTATTCTGTGATCGGCGTTCCATAAAAGAAGTTTTTCCCACCCATCGACTCCATAATTAACCACGTCCACCATTGACGAAAGCTTATTAGTAAGTTTCTGGGTCTGCCTTGCATCCTTTGTTTCCCGCATTTCATCATACTTGTCCTGTAATTCATTAACAAACTCCGGCATAAGCTTCATAAATAATTGTTTAGCCCCAGCCCAACACCGTTCTCTTTTTGCCCACTCGGTAACATTCTCTATATCTCTATCTTCTCTTATCAGATATTGATATATTTCATATGTAGTGCCTTCTAACTGTTTTATCCATGCCTGTGAAATAGTTTGCTTTTGCCAAATAGTTTTCAAATTAATAGCTTTGTCTGGATAATCATTTTCAACAGTGTAAAATATCTTGGAAAGGGAGTATTCAACAATATTGGCTTTATAACTTCTGTACCATGTTTGTTTTCTCACTATTCGGTCTGCTTCTCTAAAAAGTAATGCAATTGCCACCAGATTCCTGTAATAATCTTCATTAAATACCAGATTGTCTTTATCCCACTTTTTAGAAACTTCCTCTGCAAAAGTCGTAAATGCCTTTTGTCCTCCCATCCCCGCAATATCTGGCCTTTGTTGAAAAACATGCATATACTTAGCCAATTCTGTTTTTGTAATCTTTTGATTAAGCGGATGCTGTTCGGCGAATCTAGCTTTTTCTCTTGGTGTCGACTTATATGTCTCCTGGTTATACTGCCCGTTGGTTCGTTCATAATACCAATAAGTACCATACTGTCTTCCATTCGTAGCCGGAGCAATAATACGTCGCGAAAAGTCTTCCATTCGTATATGGAAAGGGTGATTAGACCATAAATCTGCATCGCTAACTTTGTTTTGACTATTAGCATACCTTGCTATATTTGCTATAAGCTGCGCCGCCTTATCAGGTTGAACTATTGATAATTTCATTGGTATATTGATTTTTTCAATACATGCTTCTGAATTATCTTTTTTATCTTTTAATAATGCAGTAGCCAAGGATGCAGTGGTCTGCCCACCGTTTACTATCTGCATTGATCGAAGCTCAGTAATGTAAGGCGTTCCGTTTATAATCTCTATATTGGCATCATATGCCGTAGCGGCAATTCCATTGTTATAAGCAAAAAACCTTTCAGGTTCGTTCAGTATAGTGGCGCGAATTCCTTTATTAACCTTCCCTTTAACCTGAAGAAAAGAGCGAACGTTTCCCTCTAAAAGCCGACTACCATACTTGTTGTACAATGTAGCTAAAATAGCGCCAGGCATATTACACAAATATGCTTTATAATCATCTGTACTGCTCGCTAATAAGCACGGAATTCCGTAAATACCAAATTCCGCAAAACGTATAATTATTTCTTCTCTTCCCATAGAAGAGTTAACCAGATCATATAACCTATTTAAATCCCAAACATGAGATTCCGTTTGTTTCCCGCGAACAGATATTTCTTCTAACTGTGTGAGGCTTTTGCTTTTTTCCCTATCTGTTACCAAAAAAATCTTGTACTTCTGAATGCTTCCATACCGATGAATAATATCATACGCAAAACCGTAACCTGGCGAACTTTCTTCTGCTTTCTCCAAAATGAATTCTGCATTATCCAAGAACGCTGCTGCCATAGAAATAAATCTATTCGCCTCAGTTGCCGTAAGCACTTCGCTTTCGTCATAATTCATCGGTAAAACAACAAAAATAGAAAGGCACTCGTCCAACTCTGAGTACGCGTATCCATCTATTTGCATTTTTTTATTTCTTTTCCCTATCCCTTCATATGGTAAATAGGTGAATTCCTCGATTTCGTCAGCTTCCTCCAACCACTTAGTTACATATACTAGTAGCTCTTCACAGTCTACCGATCCATTAGACGCAACATTAAAAGATATCTCATCCCACAGTTTATTACGAAATACGCTTAATGCAGATTCCACTTCTGTCATATATTATCTCTCCTTAAACGCGGCTATACCTGGAAGTGACAATTCGTATTTTATGTTCTGCACAGAAATAGGTACCTTTTTTTTCCGAAGACAAGGAAAATCATTGTTTACTTTATACATATCCATTCCATTTAGTCTAAAGCCAAACTGATCATAAGTAGCATTAAAATAATATCCATATGATAATAACCTATTCTTAAATCTTTCCTTCTGAACTGAAGACGAAATACTTTCAACAATCTCCTGGTAAAGATCATTTAAGGTAACTCTCCCCCCATCCCCCTGACTAGTTTTATCTAAATACATTACAACTAAATGCCCTTCTGTATTTGTGTCTAACTGTTCAACCGAACTAATCTTAACAGAACTGGCACCGCTTACTACGGACTTAACCTCATACCATGTCGAATCACAATGAAAATCTTGATCGTTATAATCAGTTCCACCCCAACAATCTATTGATTTTTCCACGCCATACAAAGGAAACAGTTCTGATTTCATAAAACTAAGCTCACCAACTAATCCTTTTATTTCTTCGAATGTCAACAAATTTCCATTATTCTTTTTAAATGCTTCCATCCACTTTAAGTATCTCCCACTGACACAATCTGCTGCTCTATCAGCATCAACACAATCAGATGAAAAGCGAATTACATCCATGCAAAATGTAATAAACAAATCTTGATAGTCATTATTAGACAATGAAAAAGTAATCCCATATTTTCCATCTCTTCGTTGCCCAACAAAAACCGACATCATTTTAGAATTTTTTAGTTCTTCAGGCTCATGTGATGTAATGCAAAACAAAGACCATCTTCCCTGCGCATCTATGCCAATGTACCAAGGAATCGGATGCGTAACAGCTACCCTTTGAAACTTTTCCAATCCGTCAATATTCAATAATATGTTTTTCAAATCTTCCATTTATCAATCCTCTATGCTTTCATCGATCTCTTCCGGTCCATCCAATCCAGCCAATTCTCTATATTTTATAAGATTTATTTTATATTGATATTGTTTTGTTTCTTTATTCCTTGCTGCCGGAATGCCAACGCTTAATCCTATTAACGGTGTTTTAACCTCCTGCGCTACCCTTTGCTGAATAACTGCATCATTCGAATCACCGTCTTTCGCCTTAAGTTCAACCGGATAAATAACGAGTAATGGTTTTCGCGGCTTTTCAAAATAATCTGCTTTAAAAAATACATTTTGATTTAACGGTCTGACCTCCTTAAATCTCTTTAACATTAAAGCTTCTTCACCTTTTTGAATCTTCTTAGCCTCTTCAACGGACAAGCCACCTACAGCATAGCTTCGATTACCTAATCTGGATTTACTTCCAGACATTTGGTAAGCTCCCACATCATCTCGAACTGCGAAGCTACGCCTAACACATCTAAATTCTCTATTCTCCCATGCAAAAATTTTCTCTCCTGTTCCAGTAGCAATAGTAACATCCCAATAATCCAAAAGACCGTCACTATCTTTTTCGATCATTTCAACTATCTCTTTCGTATGAAAATGAGTATTCATTGAATGGCATTGATACATTCTTAAATAATCAACTATATAAGTTTTGGGCACCTGTATGAACTGTGGTTTATCCACCAATGCAAAGCGTTTGTCGCCCATAATCATCTCATATCCGTTTTTCTCCAATGTATTAAGCAACATCATCGTGATTTGTAAGTTGTTTTGTTGAATACCATTTGCCTGGTGAATGAATGGCGTTTCAATGATTACGCCACTTAAGCTTACTGTCATTGTATAATCAATTGCCGTTTTCATTTTATTTCTGGCAGTTACCATAAGAGTTGCATTATCCGCTCTAACACAAAGCCCGAAATCTGCAGGAGTTCTTTGTTCTAATTGCATGCGACGAACTTCTCTTTTCAACTCTGCCGAAGCTTCAGATATGTAACTGTACCAGTCTACTGCCGTTTCATTTATCCAAATTTGACACAAATCTTCGTAATGTGGCCTGTACCCGAACCATCTTCCCATCTGCATTAATGTGTCATACATCTTTGTATTTCTGTATAAATAACTAACGCATAAGCCTTCTAGCGTTAATCCTCTAGATAGGCTATAACCTCCCACGGCAATTATTCTTAAACCCATTTCCTCATTTTCATCATAATTCAGGTTCTTTGCAGCATTTCCTCCATTTACGTCTCTAACTACAATAGGCGCTACCGCTTCCATTAAAGCAACCTGAACATCATTCCAGGAAAAACCGCAATTGCAATAATACTCATCAAAAACATCTTTAAGAAACGCAAAACTTGAATACTGCAAAGCCATGTTTCCAGTCATATAATAATTTCGTATCTCCCTTTGCATTGCTCGAACATAACTATCAATTTGGTCTGCGATCCTCTTTTGTACATCAACATATACACTTATATTGATCATCATTGATCGATGCTTTGTCTTATATCCCCTTAAATCACGAATAGCATTTACCAAAAAGAATGATGCGACCGCCTTTCGTAAGCTTAGCGGCATGTCACCTGGGACACAGTCTTTTTGATGTTTGAGCGGAACATACTCCTCGCAATCATCATTATTCTGTATCATATAGTGATATTTCCCTTGTTCAGGAAATACAGAATCCGCGCCTATATAATTTGTAGGCGATTCCAACGCATAAATAAAATCTCTAGGGAATAAATCATCACCTAACATTTCCTGTGTTGAATCTGGATCAATGAAAATATTAGCATACGGAGTGGCAGTAAAACCTACATAGCTTTCTTTAGAAAATAATTTTAATATCTTTCTAATCCCTTTATTAATAGTTGTCGGATCTTCACCAGTTTTGGTAGAAACCGATGCGTTGTCTGCCTCGTCATCTATCAGAAGCATGGGCATGTCAATACGCCCTGTCGAAGGATTTGTATTAAATAATCTCAACCATGTTTCCAGTTTTTCAAGAACACTTTTATTCTTTTTCAAAACAAAAACGACCGGATCGCTAATACTAGCCAACTGCCCACTAAGTTTGCTAGCTGTTGAAGAGTTGAAATCACTTGTTGTAGATGTGACTGCCCAACCATGAATACTCTTGTCTATAGTACCTACTCCCACATATACGCTATCCTTATTTCTATTAAATGCGGTACTATCTAGACCAACAAATCCCTCGTCAGTTCTTCCCTGAGTTTGCCTCCTAAGTTTTTCAATGGTACCAGTCAATAAAATAATAATATGGTAGTGTGCATCAGCTGCTTTATTAATTAATGCTAAGTAGGTTGAGGTCTTTCCCGACTGAACATCTCCGATAACCAGTCCTCTGCGATGAAATTCCACATCAGATGTCGGATCGCTGAGCAAATCCATCATGTCATCTGTCGCAACATCAATAGCATTAATAACATCTGAGTTAAAGCCAGCCTCTTTATATAAATATGTTGAATACCTATTCCAAAAATTAGGCGTGATGCGACTTTTGGCGGCATAATACCACGACACATGATTCTTCTCTTTTACATATGAGCCCCTATCCATTCTAATGGCTAATTTTGACTGTAACTCTGCAACAACTTCAGCCGCTTCGTCATCTGTAATTGGATTTAGCATTCTAAAGACATTAACCAAATTAATAATCTTTTCTTCTGTGACTTCTTCGTTCGGTCTAATCTGTAATTGTACTTGTGCTATTATCAGCTCCTGTTCCTTCGTCATATCCATAATCCTCTCTTATCCGTTTGACAACATCAGGGTGCTTTACAAAATAATCAATTTTATCCAATGTACTCAGTAATATATTTTTATCATTTCCTAACGCCACATACGCAGCCAACATATCTTCGGCTACTTTATAAACTTCATCAAAATCACCCATTGCCTGATCAACAGAGTTCTCATCTTTCGCTAGTCTATAATAAACATCACCATATGGGAAAGATTCTTCAATAGTTCTTATAAACGAATCCAAGTATCTATATGAATTTTCACCAAGATTCTTTTCCAAAATCTTTACAATCGGCAATTCTCTATTGATAACATATTGATACTTTCCTCGATTATCAATCGTATGCCATACATGGGTTATTTTGTCATCGTTAATGGTTCTTCCTCGATATTTATAAACTTTTTCACTTCTACCAATAGAGTTTTCGACAATCGAAACTAAATTCTTCTTTATAACATCTGGTAAAGAAGCCGTGGATTTTTTTATGTCTATTTCCCATATGGAATCAAGTGTATTAGGTATGTCTACGCGGATCCGCGCTAACTTGTTAATTTCTTGTGCCTTAACTAGCCGAAACCAAGTCCCCCATATAATTAACCTTTTGTTACGATACACGTAAAACCCTTGATTACTACGCAAGTCTGCCAATTCACCTAACTGTCTTTTTTCTTTTGTTGTTACCTTACTCGCATGTGGCAGTACATATGGCTTTACTCTTACAATACTGCCATCAATTCTTAACGCCTGCTCAGCCATAGGTTGGGTCGCAGGATTCGTAGTTAAAAAAGGATCTATTGGGTCGATGAGCGCATTATTGAAGTAAATCTTGAGTCTCCTGTTAAAGCTCTCTTTATCCATAAAACGATGAAATACAAGTGCTACATGATTCTGAGCACTGATAATCTTTTCATCAAAAACTTTTTGCGGATTAGCTGCACTATCAGATATGCGGTCAAACACTTGCCAAATTACTACTGTTCCACTTTCTTTTTGATCGAGATACTCTGCAAAAAGCAAATCTTTAATTTCTTTTTCAGAATAGATAATTAGTGCCCAATCCTTTTTTTCAATGATATAGTCAAGGTCCCAACAGGCAGCATTAATAACACCCTCTTTTTTAGTAATTACCGTTAGTTTGCGGCATTGTGATAACGACGCCGTTTTGAGTCCCAAACCAAATCTCCCTAAATCATTTTTGTCTCTTTCCTCTAGCGAACTCTTACTGCCATATCTCATTGCACTCTCAAGCTCGCCTGAAGTCATTCCAGCTCCATTGTCAAGAAACGCAACAAATTGCGGATCTTTAGAAGAAAAATGAATTTTAACTTCGTCTGCACCTTTCCCAATACTGTTATCAATTATGTCAGCAAGCGCAGTCTCAAAAGAATAGCCTATTGATCGGGTAGATTCAACTAATATTGGTGCGTACGGAATCACAATTTTTGATTTCATAAATTATTAGAAGCACTAGCGCGCTTTTACTCCTTTTCTAAATAATTGTTATGGAAAATTCCCTGAATAATATTGATTAATCCAATAAATTAGAAAACATCTTACCCTTATTGTTTACCGTGCTACATCTTTAACCCCCACACCTCGTACCCCTGTCTCTTCGCGGAATCATACACCGGCCTCATGTTCTTCTGCAGCACATTGTAAAACTGCTCCTTGGAATTTCCTTTCCGGTACAACTCCTGTCCAGCCCATATGGAATGCAGATTATCCCTGTAACATGCTTCAAACAATTTCCGGATGGCATCCTTCTCATGGATCATGCGATACAGGAGATATTGATTGTCTGCGAAGCGGATAAAGAACGGATCCCACTTCGGGAGGCGGTTGCTCTTGGAAGAATTGAGCGACGAGTCCATCGGCATTAGGTTCCAGAGCTCGTCGTTCATGACGAAGGACCATGGAATGAAATGATCGACGTCATATTCCTTGGGCCGCACGGGCTTGTCCGTAAAGACGTCGCGGACTTCGCTGAAGGTAAGGATCCCTTCCCAGAGCTTTCTGACATGGCCGAGCTTTCGCATCTTTTCATCCATCGGCATGAGCTTGTAAACCAGGCCAGGGACCTCAGGGTTATTGTTCTGGAGCCACTTTACTTTTTCATATTGGATCCAGCCGAGGATGGCGACCGCATTGTCCTGGATCATGGCGATCCAGGGCTTTTGAAACCGGATTTCTTTCTTGAGGTTGCTGCTCATTCCCAGCGTATAGGGCAAGAGCAATCTCTCACGATTTATGATTTCAATGTTCTCGATTAATTTCGTTTTCTTTTCCCATTCCACGGCAACGCCAACGTTATCGAAGAATCCTGCCAGCGCGCGGTAGGGAACCATGTTGGTCAATTGGACCTTTGCACTTCTAAGCGTCGTATTATGCTCTTTTATGGCATTTTTGATCTCTACCTTAGATGCATTCGCCGGAAGGCTGCTAAGCTCCGTTAAGGTCAAAATAGCGCGTTCCAGGCCATCTCTCACCTGCCCGTCGAGCTGCATGCCGCTTAGGTGAACGTGAAACTCGCGCACGGAGTACCATGCATTGCAGATCATCTCATCGATCACGGCATCGAAGGTTGTCTCGGTGACGCCCTCAAGGATCAGCTTCACAATGGCCTCCAGCCAGTAGAATTTATAGCAATACGAGGGATCCTTCATCATGCGCGCGAACCCTTCAAGGTCGAGCGTGTTATGGTACTCGCCGCTGATATTCAGTTGGTATTCCGTTTTTGAAGGATCGAATTCAGCCATTTTTCCTCACTCCTGCCAGGGCGCACGTCCGATGAAACCCATTGTTCCACGAGCCTGATACCGTCAAACTGCGCCATGAAATCTGCAAAGCTTTCTTCCGTAAAATCAGTGAAATAACGCTCCGCGCGATACCCCTCAAACGTCCCGTACTTAAAGGACAGATAGATATATCCGTCGTTCTTTGCGGCCCGGATCATTTTCCGAAGGACGTCCGCCAGTTCTTCCCTGCAAAGATGCAGGATGGATGCACAGGCCCAGATACCGTCATAGCTTTCCGTCTCATCCAGTTCCGAAAAGAGCATCTGCCTTACGGTAATGCCTGCCCCGCCAGCCACCTTGCAAAGTTCCTCAGATCCATCCGTCGCAAGGACCTCATAGCCCTTTTCCACAAAGTATTTGGCGTCCCTTCCCGCGCCGCAGCCAAAGTCCAGGATCTTCGCTCCTGCCGGGAGATGCGAAAGGAACCGGTCCTGCACCTCATGAAAATCCACGGACGCCGTTGACCGCGCGAAATCCTCCGCATGCGCATTATAATAATCAATTGTTTTTTGATTTGTCTCATGCCCGCTCATAAATCGCCGCGCCCCTTAATTTTCCTACATTTTTATACACCAATCCCATGTTATTATTATAATACTTCACATCACATTTTTCAATTAATTATTACAAATTTCGCCAATATTTCAGAAAACTTTTACAATTTATTCACGGACGAAAAAAAAGCCCCGACGATTAATCGCCAGGGCTTTCGCACGGAACTTTAACGCAGATACTGCCATGCTTCATTTGGATTATCGAGATATACCACGTTAAATAAGAAAAGCTTTTCTGCATATTCCTTCGTTATCTTTTTGTAAACATACTTCTTTCCGCCTTCATAGTTATTATTTATGAGACTTAAATATCTCTTTTTTACATTGATGTCCTCAATTCCCCACGCAAGTTCTCCCAACTGGAATGTCTTGCCATCTGGTACTGTTAAAGAATACAGATAGATTTCAGCAGCCATCTCAGCATCAAATTTATTATAATCCTTCACAAAGCCCTCAATATTCTTGAGCGTCGAGATGCGCTTCTTGATCATCTTATACTCAGCGCTCATAGCCGTAGTATGGCATTTTATAATATTTTCAAAAACTCCGGTATAAGTAGAGATTCTATTAAATGCTCCGATAACTCCATATACCACGTCGTCATAACTGTTTCCATATGCCATCTGTTCAAAACAGGTATGAATATATAACGGGTCAAGAATTTTTTTAACTTCTTTACCACATCTGGAATTTATTTTACTTGCATACTTCATGATAAAGTCATAAAATGCCTTTTTTTGCTCATAATCGCTTTTGTTATTTCTGGCAAAACTGACATCCACCTGACATTTATTCAAACATTCTATGTACTTACTGTTATTACTCTTTGTTAGGAAATAGTTCTTGATGTCGGTTGCCGTTGCCGTAGAAACAGTTTTTCCTCTCGCTTTCAGATAACTTTCCAAGCTTTGAACCGTTGCAGCCTTTGCAGGCAGCGCGGGGATCATCGTAATTGCCATAAGTACGGCGCAAAACATGCAGATCATCTTCGTAAAGGCTTTTCTCATTTTCACGTTTCCTCCTCATAGTATTTATACACTCGGTTATACACCTTCTTTACCACCAGTTGTTTGGTCTCCGTAAGCTTGCGCGCAATCAGCTTACATATATAGTGATACCATATTTTTAAGCATGAATATAGTTGCATAAACCGCACGATTTTAATCATAATATATGCATATTTATGCATTATCAATGTATATTGTGCATATTTAATGTTGACAACCCATGTTATATGCTCTTTCGGAAACGCAGGCTTAACTAGAGCCTTCCAACCCATTTAGAATAATAAAGCCGCGCCGAAACTAAGGTTTCAGCGCGGCTTATGCCTTGCTCTGTGTATTCAAGTTTAACTTGAATTATTTCTTGAAAAATAAACCCTCACTCGCTACAATAAAGCTGTGACGTCCGTTATGATGAAATCGTAAGGAGGGAACGAAAGATGAGCATTGGAACAAACATTAAGAGTCTCAGGGAAGAACGAAAGCTGACGCAGGAGCAGGTCGCCGAAGCGTTGGGGATCAGTTTCCAGGCGGTATCGTCCTGGGAGCGCGATGAGTATAAGCCGGATACGGAAAAGCTGATCCGACTCGCCGAGGTTTTTGACGTGTCCGTGTCGGCCATCGTGGAGGAAAAGCAAAAGGCCTTCAAGACGAAGGAAACCATTTATAACTGGGAACACATGAAGGTTTACGTGAAGACGACGGCGAAGAATTTCAAGCTTCGCGACACGTTGAAGGCCGTGGATTATGCCGTTGCGGCCCACGAGGGGCAAAAGCGAAAACGCTCTACCGTTCCGTATATCTATCACCCGCTGAACCTGGCGTGTCACGCGCTGTCCATGGACATCGTTGAGGATGACGTTATCGCGGCGTGCATGTTGCATGACGTGGTGGAGGACTGCGGCCGGAAGCTCAGCGACCTTCCCGTCGGCGATGACACGAAGGAGCTGGTGCGTCTTCTCACCTGTGAGGAAACCACGGACAAGAACCGTGAGCAGGTCTTAAAGGCCTATTATGAGAACATTGCGAAGAACCCGAAGGCCGCCCTCATCAAGTGTCTGGACCGGTGCAACAATCTCACCACCATGTCCTGGGGCCTAAGCCGCGAGAAGATCTACCGCATGATCCGCGAGACGGAAACCTACTTCCCCACCCTTCTGGGCGTAATAAAAGCCACGCCCGAGTATAACAGCGCGGCGTGGCTTCTAAAATACCAGATGGAAAGCATGCTGGACATTTATAAAAGATTGATGTGATTCACATTTGTCATTTTTAAGAGGATTTCTATTCCGGAGCCGTCTCGCCGTCTAAAATAAATAATTCCGTGGTTTCTTCCGTGGTATCCTGCCCGCTTTCGCTGGGTTCAATGCTTTCAGGCTCCGTGGGAATCATCTGCATGTCGCCGTCTAACACGAACTCACTCGTGGGCTGTGAAACCTCTTCACCCGGCGGAAGCGTAGAAATCATTCCGTCCACGCTGACTCCAGGGCAACCGGTCAGAAGGGTCGTCGTAAGCACTGCCATGCCAATGGCATACGCGGGTTTTCTCAAATTGCGCTTAGGCTCTATTTTCATGTTGTTTACCTCCTTGTTCCTCTGTTACCCATATAGACGCAGTTTAATTCAAAAGGTTTTAAAGAAGAATGTAATTTTATATTCCCATGAAATCAATAAATCTTTGGGCTCCCATGGCGTACATTTCGTCGCCGAGCCGGTCCGCAAGGGAGATCACCATGCGTTCATACTCGCACTGGACGGGAGCGATCATGTCCGGAGAGCCGGTATTCAGGATGTTGGCGCATCCGCAGGAATTCGTGCATCGTTCGGACAGGTCGCAGTCCTTGCAGGGCGATGGCGTAAAACATCTCTTCGTCATCTCCAGGCGTCTCGCCTCATCAATGCCCTCATAAACGCTTCCGAGGCACCACTCCGGCTTATCCAGGAAGGACGTGCAGGGATAGAGGTTTCCGTCCCATGCGACCGCAAGCTGGCGGATTCCCAGATGGCAGTATTTGGACGGATTGATGCCCTTGATGAGTTCGGAAATCTTGTTGTGAAGGGGCGCCACTTTGAACTTGTCGCCCTTTTGGTACAGTTCCATCATGTAACCTGCAATTAGGTCGTACTGCCCGCGCAGCACTTCAAAGGTTTCATCGGTCCACGTAACCTTATCGCCATATGCGGGATTGATGATCATCTGAGGAAAGCCCAGATCATGAACGAGCTTTACGGATTCAAAGAGTTTTCCACAGGCGTCCGGGGAAGCAACGCACATGGCAACGGTATCACAGCCATGCTCCATAAGGAGGCGCGCCTTTTCGACCATAAGGTCAAAAGTTGCTCCTCCTTCTTTTGTCCTTCTGCAGTCATCCTGCATCGTGCCGTCAAAGGAAAAGCCGATCTGCATGTTTGCCCGCTTGGCAATGGAAGCGAACTCTTCATCGATCAGCGTTCCGTTGGTCGTGATCTTGGAGCGGAAGGGAATTCCCGTCTGACAGGATTTTTCGTTCGCCAGTTCCAATGCATAACGGATCAGGTCTTTCTTGAGGAGTGGTTCTCCGCCAAAGAAGCAAATGCCGGCATTTTTCCCTCTCGAAAAGGCCAGTGCCACCGCTTTTTCAACGGTCTCCCTGGACATGTCATGGGCATGCTTTTCCCGCGTGCAATACGAACATCTCAAATTACAATTTTCCGTAAGGTATAAAGTCAAATTCATGCGTTTTCTTCCGTTGTTTCCACTGCTTCCATTGCTTCCGCTGCTTCCATTGCCGGTTCTGCAGAAACTATTCCAGCCGTATGAACCATTAATTCTTCAACCTGTTTTTTGATTTCCTCAATCTCATTTTTGATTCCGATGCCGCCTGCCACAAGAGCCGCCGCAAGCGCTACCAGGCCGATATAATAGGCAGGTTTTTTCCCGTTATGCTCAGGATCTATTTTCATATTGTTCTCCCCCTTGTATCTCTGTTACACGTATAGACGCAGTTTATCCCAAAAAAGTTCTCTTGTCAATTTACTCGTGCAGCTTATATTCCTTGTCCTCGTCAATGACGTCAAGCATGCACCTTGCCACGTCGCGGTCGAACTGGGTGCCGGAATTCTTCTCGATCTCGAGTCGCACGGCCTCCTGGGAGAGGTAGCCGCGATAGCTCCGGTTTGATGTCATGGCGTCATAGCTGTCAGCGACGGCAATGATCCTTGCAAAATAAGGAATCTCTTCCCCAGACTTTTTGTCAGGATAGCCCTTGCCGTCGAAGCGTTCGTGATGCCAGCGGGCGCCGGTTGACAGGTCTGGACGGCTCTTGATCTCCGACAGGATGTCATAGCCAAGACCCGGGTGCTTTTTGATGACGGCAAATTCTTCGTCCGTCAACCTAGTCTTGCTGTTGATGATGGAATTCGGAACGCCAATCTTTCCGATGTCATGCAGAAGCGCCATGTAATATACGCTCTCACAATCCTTCGGCGACAGGCCAAGCTTCTCCGCCAGCATCCTGGAATATTTCGCCACGCGCACGGAATGGCCCTTCGTATATTCGTCCTTCGCATCGATGGTGTGCGCCAGGGCTTCCATGACTTCGACGGAGAGGGTCTTGACGTCTTGGGTTGCTTGCATGTTCTTGATGATGACGTAGAAGGCCCAGATGAACAGGATGCCAATTGCGACGGAGAACACCGATCCCGTATAGATCACCGCAGTATTCTTTATGCCTTCGAACGCCAACGCAAACGTTGCGTACAGAATCAAAAATAGTGTAGGCGGGAAAAGGAATACCTTCCAGTCGATCTCCATTTCGTCTATGGGCAAGTTTGCGAATTCCCGCACGTCCAGCCGATAGAAATCCCATAACAACAATAACGAAACCACGTTGGATACAATGTCAAACCCATAGTACGCGTTTGCATCAATGGCGGCTAATCTTGAATCGCCGCGGAGCTGAAAAACGAAAAACGTATTGAACATCAAAAAAAGAAATAAAAGCGGCGCTTTGGATTTTAAGCGAAACCATCTTCCCACAAAAAAAGTGCAAAGCAATATGAAAAGGAAAAACGTGCCGGAGACCGTCATACTGAAGATGATCATTTTCACGGGACTAATCCCGGAGATCTGGCCAGCCGCACGTACCTTTTCCCATCCCAAAAGGTAATAACAGATGGCCCATGCGGTTGAAAAGGTGAACAAAGGATATGTGAACACGGTGATAAGAAAAAGCTTTACCTTGCTCTTCTTTTCCGTCAAAAAAAATTTTTTGAGTGAGAGATAAAACAAAACAAAGTACAGAATAAGAAATATGTCCGTAGTCACGTCATCTATTACTTTTAACGTTTCTGTCATCGCTGCTCCTTATCACGTTCCCAATCTTAAGAATCGATTGCACGCATGGTTTTATCCTTTCTTTCGCAGCTCCTTAGAAGCTCTTTAGTAGCTCTTTACCCGGATGAACTTCCGAAGGATCAGCACCAGGATCGTCTGTACGTAAGGCACGTAAATGCCAATGACCAGCACGAACTCAAGCAGCAAAAACATGATTGCGTCAGACAAGGCAGATGCCAATTCCACGTGTTTGCCTTCTTGTCTATTATCGAAAATAAACAAGAGGCCATAGGCAATCAGCAGAAAGACGCCAAACGCGACAATGGGCATCACCACGTAAAAGACGATTTTCTGCCACGTTTTTTTCAGGCTATCACCAAACATCAATATCCGGAAGCTGATCTTACGCGTCAACAGCGTAAAAACGAAAGCAGCTACGGTCAACACGGCCGTAAAGAACAGCCGAAAGCTCCAATCTTCGCCGTGCATCCACACAAGCATGCCTATGCAAACAAAAGCCACAATGATTTTCAGCGCAACGTCGTAGTGCTTTTTGTACTTGGGATACTTTTCCTTCATGTTGTTATCTTTCATTGTCTTTACCTCCTCATAACGTAACTATTTATCTTAAGTCTTTGTCTCGAGCCTATTTTCTCAAGTATTTTTTCTCAAGCCTCAGTTTTGAGAAACCACTTTCTCATAATTAAGACAAGCATGGATTGCGGCCAAGACAGGAACAGCGCCACCGAAACAATGACACATGCGATGATAAAGCTGTCCAGGCTTCCGACACCCATCGAAAACACCCAGATCTCAAGCAACACTTGCATCGCAATATACCAAACGAAAAACATCGTCCCCAGCACAGCCAGGTAAAAGAACACCTTTCTCGCAGTTCCCTTGCGCTCGTCCGCATAATTGATCAATTTCATGCTAAAGGATGACGTTGGATACGAAAGCAGCCAAGTTGCGATCACGAATAGCACCGTCAGCCTCATCGCGATAACCAAATCTTCATCTTGCAATACAAGTATCGCAAGGATGGCCATGCTGATCGCAAGGATCCATCTTGCAATCTGATAATGCTTTTCATACCGTTCATTGACCCAGCTTGTATTTTCCAACCGTTTTCCCCCTCTCATGGCGAAGAACGCCACTTAACCTATTTTACTCGTTTTGCTTATCATATAGATATCATAGCATAAAAATAACGCCAGTAAAAGAAGATGTTTTAGCACGTTAGCGCAGCAAATCGTGCCAGACGTTATTTCCGCTTACCTGTTGGGCTTCATGCCGCACCAGGCAATTATGCCCAGGTTACCCTTCGCGGGAACCGCGTCCGAATATCTTCTGGTGCTTCTTCTGGTCATTATCGCCTCAAATGCATCCATGTTGCTTCTCCTTTCCAGCTTATGGCCTCACGCCTGGCCCCTACTACCGCCTGGCGACCGTTTTTGCCCTCCGGGCGGTACAATTCTTCCTTCTTACTACCGCCTGGCGACCGTTTTTGCCCTCCAGGCGGTACAATTCTTCCTTCTTACTACCGCCTGGCGGCCGTTTTTGCCCTCCGGGCGGTACAATTCTTCCTTCTTACTACCGCCTGGCGGCCGTTTTTGCCCTCCGGGCGGTACAATTCTTCCTTCTTACTACCGCCTGGCGGCCGTTTTTGCCCTCCGGGCGG